>Ga0209092_10000705_pt1 | contig 33373 bp, 25 predicted proteins | sample FraStrMetagenome_FD_187446 | JGI IMG/M metagenome (GOLD analysis project Ga0209092, IMG submission 187446) | Marine eukaryotic phytoplankton communities from Arctic Ocean - Fram Strait ARC3M Metagenome (SPAdes) (version 2) | ecosystem: Environmental > Aquatic > Marine > Oceanic | place: Fram...
TTGGTTTGCTAAGATACAAAATATATTTATGAGCTTGTGCCTCTAATCGTGGGTGACCTGATTGGTAAATATAGATCGTATTTAGACCTATTTCTAAGAAATATATATGGCTGATTTAGAAAATACTTTCTCTATGCTCTTGAATTATTTAGAGTATTCGTCAGTAAATCTTCTTTTTCAGTCACGGAACGATGCACAGTTAGTATGTACGATTCTTGTATGTGTCGTGAAAAAAAATTGTAGAATTTCTGACTCGGAATTGAAAGGTCGTATTCTCAACTACTTTCGTTTGGTTCGCTTGAGTTGCCTGTCAATGGCTCTCTGATCAATTTTGTTTTGTACAAACAGGTCACGGACACTGTTTGGGGGAAGTTAATAGACACGGTCTAGTTCTTCCAGGCGGTTGTCGATATAAGTCACGGACTTTCTCGAGCGTTAATGTGGCTCTATAACCTGATATAGTGTAAATAACTAGAGATTACTATTATAAAGTGAGATAGGCTATTAATACTAATCAACCTACCCTACATACGACATGTACTACAACATTCAGAAGAATAAGGGTGCATTTCGACTATTTATTACTTAATGTACGTTTCTAGTGCTCCTAGAGGTAAATTCCAATAAACAATCAGGCAGAAATAAATAATTGGGAAAATGACGTAATAAATTGCTTCTAAATACGAAAAATGAATAAGTGGTTAAAAATAGAAAAAACTTGTAAGATTCAATTGGAATCTTTGTGGACCTACTGCAGTCAACTGTCTATCAACGAACATAAAACAAACTTCATCATAACTTAGGGATTAACAATGGAGGATTTCTTCAAGAAGCTAGGAGGCGACAAAAAAAGAACAAATAAGCATAAGACTGGCGGTGGAATCAAAAACCCATTTGCTAACTTGAATGTGGGAGGTGGGACCAAAAAGTTTTCAGGACAAGGTCAAAGCCTTGGTGGAAGTAAACCTGGCAAAGTGATAAAAGTGTCTTTGCAAAATCATGGATCTCTTGGAATTAAGGTATGTTCATGTTTTCTCTCAAGCTTAACGGCATTTTGCTATGATTTTATTTATTCTTCATGCTATATATTTTGCTGTGTTTCCTAGGTAGAGAAAACACAACGTGGAGGTGCAATTATTGCTGGTGTAGCCCCCTCATCACAAGCATCTCATGCAGGATTAGAAAGAGGTGATATCATTTGTATTGTTAATTCAAATGGAGAAGAAGAAATGCATTTCGAACAATTCATGGCAATTGCTGCTTCAGATAGGCGGCCATTTGTCTTTGATGTCCGAAGAATTCATGTGAAAAATTCCAAAACGGATTATTCTGAATCATCGAAAAATAAGAATGTCAGAACATTAAATCTAAATTCATCTGCAGATGCCCATGCCCGTAGGCAAGCAGTTATCGCTGCGGCAGAAGCACGAGACCGTGAGCATAAAAAAAAAACAAAACACGTGTCTAAAGTTACTTCAACAATAGACTCGTCGAAATTCCTCTCGTCTTCAGAACGCAGAAAGCTTGAAGCAGAGCAAAAAAGTCGTTTGGAAGAATTAGAAAAACAGGGCCCACAGTCAGAAGAATCACGTACAGCTGTGATGGAAGCCAAACGAGGTGAAGCTCTATCTACCCAACAACTAGGTTTCAATATGTACGAGACAAAGAAGTTGACAGGAGGACAAGCAAAGACCGCAACAGTTGATTTCAAGCACGGCTCTGTTGATGCAAATGGGGCCGACTCATCCCATTTGATTACTTCAAACACTGTAAACAGAAATTCATCACGAATTCCAAAAGAAGCAGCTTCAACATCAGCGAAGGCAAATGAAGCAAGTGACACTATTGAGACTGTCAATGATTCGTTTGATGAAGCTTTTTCAATCCTCGTCTCTTCAAATGAAAACATAGGAAAGTCTTTATCTACAATGCACACATTGATAAGCAATGCGACAACTAAAGGTCAAATGGAAGGAGAAAGCAATTCAAAGTACCGTCGTGTCCGCTTATCCAACAAAAAGATAAACGACCTCATCGTTTCTGTTCATGGTGCAATAGATATTATGATGCTCTTTGGATTTGTTTTCCATGAAGAGGGCAATGAGACCTTTCTCATATATCCCTTGGATACAACACCACCAAAATGGTTGGATTCAGGATTGAAAAGAATGAAACAATATCAACTTCGAGTTGATTCTTAATTTTTTCTCACTTGTAAAAAATACTCATTAATATTGAAAAAACGGATATTTTGGTTTACTCTTCATTTTACAGTTTAAAATGATTTGTTAATTGCTCTTTAACTGCACTTCCATGAAGTGAAAGGGCCTTTTCAATTTGGATTCAGATAATATTATAACGAAAATATTCTAACAACAAAGAATCAAAGAAGTATTGTTTCTATTTCATGAGGAATTTTTCAATATCCATTGATTTCATTTCACCAAAATACTTCTCACTAACCCCTTTTGCCTTCATATCAGCAACCATTTTATCACGAACAGCGCACAATTTGATCAATTCCATTTCCTTGAAGTTACACAAGGAATAAACAATCAGTACAAATATATTCAAAATGTCCAATTTATAAATGTGTTTTGTAGTTACCTTGTGGCGTTTATCTTCCTGCCCTTCTTTGCGTTTATCTTTTGCCCTATTCCGTTTTTTGGATTCATTGGTTTCAATCTGCTTTTGTAATGCTTTTCTGAACTCTTCATTTTTTATGACAGTAGCATGTTCTTCATCTTTTTCACGTTGGGCCATATCTGCAGCGGCTTTAATCATTGCATGATATTCCTCATTTTTAATAGATCTTTCTTGCTCAATTTTTATGCGTCTTTCTTCTTCCTGTTGTTTTCTCGCATCGTGCAGAATTTTCATGTCCCTTTTTCTTTTTCGAGCTTCAAGAAGTTCTTTTTCCCTATACAAGCGTTCTTTTTCTTCCATTGCTCTTCTTGCTCGAAGCTCACCCACTTGAGCTTGCCTATCAATTGACTTTGCTTGATTCGCAAGCATTTTCTTCTGCATAACTTCTTTTGCTCGTCTTTCTTCGACCTCATCCAATTCTCTTTGCCTTAACTTTTCATCGCGTTGCTTTTGATATGCGATTATTTTTTCATCCTCTTCCTTCGCATATTGAGCAATCTTTCTTTTCATTTCAACCGAATGTTCGTTGCGCCTTATTACATCTAACTGGGCAGTTTTTGCTTCATCTTTTCTCTTTTTTACTTTTGCTTTATCTTCAGCTTGATATTTTTTTATTGTAGCAAGCATTTGTTGATTTTCACGTTCTCTTTCTTCCTCCGTTAGTAGTTTTTGTTGGCGTCTTAATTCTATTTGTTCTTCAATAACCTTTCTATCTTCGACTCTTTTCTTTATTTTAGCATTTTCACGGTCTTCTCGAAGCTTGAGTTCTTTCAATCGGTCCAATTCCATTGCAAGATCCATTCTTCTCTCGTAATCTCGCTCTTCCTTTTGCTTTAGCTGTTTATCAATTATTTGCTTATCTCTTATTGCAAATGCAACAGCTCGTTGACTATATGTATTGAGCAATTTTACCATATCCTCATTTTGATCGAGTTTTTCCTGCGACTCCTTTCGGATTTTCTGTGCCTGCAGACTACTTATTTTTTGGCCGAATTTATTTTGGGTGTTCTTTGCTAACGCTTCCGATGCTAAGATCCGATCTTTACGAGCTTTTGCTGCAGCTTGTTTTTCCGATTCTTTCAATCTGGACTCTTCTGAACGTAATTGAGAAGATTCGTTTGACGACCGTGCTCTTATGGATTCGAGTTCACTGTGTGTTAAAAAATTAGAATCTATCGAGTATTTAGAACCGCTGGAGATTGGTTTTATTCTAGATCCAAATAAACTAATAAATATTGATAGTAAGAAAAGAAAAGGTTATTTATTTTTTTTAAAGAAATGAATCCAATTATAAGTGTTTTTACCTTTGATCAACAGTGCTCCCATTTGAGACTTTGCGATATTTTGAGCTTGTATGAGAACGTATTGAAGTAGAGTCTGACATTTTCGCTTTAGTGCTACTTATCTTGATTCCAAGTGTTCAATTATTAAACGATCTAAGTCCCATGTGAATTTCACAGATTTACTCGGTTTCGTGACGAAAACCTTGTTTCTCACTTTTGATATTTCAAAATTTTTCAATTGAATGAGTTTACGATTTGCACCCCATACTTCATCGTGCGAACCTTTCTACTATATAACCATTTGATGTGCCGGGCGAGACTCAAATCTTAGTCCCATGCCGATCCACCATAACTAGTCATTACATTATAAAATTCATTATCTTCTTGTTTGGATTTTCGTTTCTGTAAAACATCTACTTCATACCGTTCCCTCTTTCGAGCTGTTGACATTATTGCGTGAAGCTTTTCCTCATAACTAGTGCCCTTAGCCCGTTTCATTATGGAGACATGATTGGTCTTATCATATTGTTGAACGCAAGGAGACAATAGATCCATAGCTTCACCCCATTTTATTTGAGTATCATTGTTCAAATCTTCGTAATGATGCGGTAACCATTCAAGATTTAATGAGTCCAATAAGTTTTCCTCCTGATTGGATTCTGTACCAACTTTTCTTTTTTTCCCTCTTCTTGGCTTTTTATCTACAAAAAACTTTTGGTAATGGGCTTTCAAATCTCCTAACTTAATCTTAGCATCTTGTCGTAAACAGTTTATGCCATCTCGAATCCTTTCAGCTGTTATCATGGCTTCTTCCCATTGCTTTTCCCAAATCTGATTTATATTCCACAGACTTTTCACCGTGTACCCAAATTTCAAATTTTTGTATACACATGAGTGTAAAACAAGGGGCTGATCTGATGCCATCTCGTAACTGGGCTTACGAGGATTCTTATTAATATCGAGCAGAGTTGAAATAAGAGAAGGTTGTTCAAGTTCTTTTCCAATAAGGAAGTGAAGAGCTGAAATGCATCGGATTTGATGCCATAGGAAGGCTTGACCTTTAATATCCATGTAACATACCTGTCTGGACGTGCTTTTCTTATCACCATCACTGCTTGAGTTCTCGTTTCCGTCTTGAAGTATACTTGAATTAATATTAGCTTCGCCACATTCACCTCTCGTTTCAGCAACTTTTGCTTCATATATGACGCGCTCAAAGTTATAGACTTCCTTAGCATTAATTTTACATAAGTTCCGAAAATCATGCTTTCCGACCATACAGTTCAAACCTTTGTCCATTTTATCTAAATTCAAATTCCTTTTCACAAAAAAATATTTGTAGTGTCTTCCACTAGCGCTAAAACGAGCTGAAAATTCAGGATCAACGGGGCACCATCCCAAAACTCTTATTGATGGCGGAAGTATATTATTCAATATATATGAATAATCCAATTCTTTCATTCTTTTTGTAATGAAAGTTTTGGTTTCCTCCGTGTTTGATTCTTTTTTTAATTTGTTATCAGACTTGGCCGATGCTTCAATATTTATTTCAATCTCATCAAATGAATTCTTTGGTAGATTAATACCGTTGCCTGCTTGCTCTTGGACAGTATTGAGAGGTATTGCACTTCGTATCATTAAGGCAACAACTTGTCCATGTGCCGAGACTCCTCTATCTGTGCGCCCAGCTCGAGAATAGTTACACGAGGTTCTATCTTTTATTAAACAAGCCTTATGAAGAGAAGCAAATAAATGACGTTCAATAGAATTGTCAGGTGTTTCGAGACCCATAGTTTCCGTAAATCCACAATGGGTTGTCCCGTCGTACGCAATTTGAAGGGCCACAGAGCGAGTCCGATAGATTTTGTCTTTTTTTGTTCTTTTCGAAATATTCTTTTTAACAGTATCTTTGCTTACTTTGTCTGAGGACTCTTTCTTCTGCATAGACTTGCTTGAATTTTCTTTGCCTTTGTCTTCTTTTATCAGTTTGAGAGCATCTTTGATATCTTTTCCTTCTATTATTTTTCTTGATACAAGATTGTGTAAAATTAGACGTGCTTCGGCAGACGATAGTCTATCTATTTCTTCATAATCATTTGAATCTTTTTCGTCTTTAACTTTGGTTGACTTAAAATTATCATCCATCCTCGCTTCGAATATCGTTTATGAATGGAAATAAATTGAAAATGTAACGACCAGAAACTTCTGTTTGACAATGATGTTTGAGATGTATGAAATTTCTCCTGAGAAGAGAAATTAATGAATAAGAAAGTTTCTAGTATTCTCCATACATACACAAAAACGTAAGTAGAAATAGATCTATGAAACTCGATGGATGGCTCCTGTCTATAATGTCATTTGTACATACTTGACACGTATGTGAACCCTATAGGATTTATCAGATGGGACAGCAAACCTCTCTAGAGCTATTAGGGCGAAGTGAGTCGGTCGGTCTTTCAAAACGCAACTTGCTTTTATACGCCAACAAATACACCTCGAGAGAGAATCCTGCATGCCAACTAGATGAAATAACAGTCTGGCGAAAGATTGGAATATAGTAAAAAGAATCAAAGACCAGTTCTTTCATCGCGAGATAGTACGCACTACCATAGATTCATCGATTTAGCGACTATCTACGATGGCATCAATTCTAACCCGTCGGATGGCGGGGTTGCGCTTACATAACATGAAAGATTGTGGAAGGAAGACGACATTGGATACGATAAATAATGTTCCCGAGCTTACAAAGACGAGATTATTCTCTAATCTTTATGAGCGTCGTAACAATGCATTAACATCTTTATTGACATCGGAATCAATTTTCCAAACTCAACGAATGAGGATTACTTCACCAAATCTAAGATCCAATAAGTTCTCTACATCTGTTCTGGTCAAAGATGGAAATATGCAACCAGATGATGGGATCCATACTATGTCAGATATACTTAAATCATACTCTTTTCTGCCTCAAACATTTGGGCGAAATTCGGGAATCAAATTGAAACCGCGTGTGGTAAAGAATCGTCTTTTAGGAATGAAGACATATAATGCGAACGAAAAGGGGATACGACACTCACCATGGCGGATGAATTTAGTTTGCCAGTTCGCAGCTGGGCTCCCTGTGAAAGAGGCGCTAGTGCAATTGCAATTCTGCCAAAAAGTAAAGGCACCATTGCTAGCAACTTTAATTGAAAGAACTGCAAAAAGAGCTGAATTTAAGGATGGATTAAAAATGAGTCAACTCGAAGTTGCTGAATGTTTTGCAACGCATGGGACACATCTCAAGAGGATTAAGTTTATGGGAAGAGGGAGGACAGGAATAAAAAGACGAAGACATTCAAATATTCGTTTAGTCTTACGTGAAATTGATTTCGACTTAAAAATCCTTCAAGCCAAAAGCATGAATGAAAGAAAAGAATGGATTGTTAAAAAGTTAGTTGCAAAAGAAGACAGGAAAATTGCGGATGCAGAAAGGGAAGAGTTACTTGCTTTGGAGAAAGCAGCGAAACAGAAGAAAGAAAAAGAGAAGAAAAATGATTAGATAATGTTAAAAATGTAACGAAGCACCATATTTCATTATGTTTTGGGGCAGCTTTTTTTGAAGATAAATTTGCTGATTTGTCTAGTGAAACTAGACCCTAAATATTTCGTATATATTGCAAACTCAAGCCCATCATATTTTTTTTTGATAATGTTCATAACAAAGATAGAGGAAGTCAAAAATTGGGCAAATCTGTGCCCCCATTCTCTAGAGAACGTGAACAATTTATGAAATCGAAATGATGCATGAAGAAAAAGTTGGTTGCTTCTAACACACAACTATTGTTTCTAGTTTTTGCCTGTTCTGATAATTATTTTCTTTTTTTATCAGTTTTTCATGTAAGCCATGTTAACTTTATTCACCATAAACAAATACATAAATACAAGTTCATTCCTTTCGTGTGAAGACGGCATCATGCACAAATAAAAAAAGATACATTATAAAGGATGTCATTAACACTAGTTTTTCTTTTACTCAGCCTGCCCGATCCTTCAAAACCAATTGGTTAGATTTGATGATATCCAATGCTGAATCAAACTTCGTTTCTTCTAGCTTGATGCAATTGTGTACTATTACTTTTTTCCTAGTCTCCAAAGACAAATCTTTCTGAAGTATTTCGTAACATTTTACTCAAGGGATTCGGTCAAACCCAATTACCCATAACTTTCTATGCTAATCCATTGATCATTACAATGCCGATAAATGCACATAAAACATCATACCCATGTGTTTTTGAATAAGAATGCAGGACTTTAAATAGTCGGAGTTTCTGATTAATTTCAATTGTTTCTTCATATATCAGCTCCTCTAGATTTTAAGAAAGCAAAGAAAAACAAAATATAAGTAGTCATTTCTCCTATGTTTTAACATATTTAATTTGTATTTAAAACCGGATTTTTCGTTCAATAAATGATATGGTAGCTTTACGTGTTTCATAAGCCCCGAACTTGTTTCTGATGTGTAAAAACAAATCTTTCTTTTGAAAAGTTGTGGTTGCTATGGTATTTTCAACTAAAGGTATATGATAATGAAAGTTAGCCGAACATTTTCGAATCGATTTCTTTCGTAAGACACCTAATTAAATGCTTCACAAAACCTGTATTTAAAAATGCCGTATATTTCAATAGAATGGATTCGTAAAGAGAACACTGGGAAGGTGGACTTTAAATATAAGAAATGATTAGATTAATGCAAATTTCCGTTATATTATGCGTCAACAAAACCTAAATAAAAAATTATCACAATCTCTATGAGAAGCGAACAATTTCGAATTCCATCTGTCTCTATGTACTGTATCCAATATAAATAGCCTTATGCTGCGACAGATTTTGTTTAATAACAAACTAAGTAACATCGACCGTGAAATTTAACATATTGTTTACATTAGTAAGGAAAAAGTTTAATTTAAATGCTTTACTGGTTGAGGCTCTTCTACCTTCAATTATTTGAGCATGCGAAAAATTTAATTAGGATCCCAAGCTGACTAAGCAAGTCAAAACTGTTTAGAGAATTGATTTGATCGATATTGCCAAGATGGACTGAAAAGAAGAGAATGACCAAAGGAGGTACAAATATATGCAAACTGTGACCGCTCTGTACTTAGATGAATTTATTCTAATGGACTACGGGAATGGAGTGAACCGGCGCGCATTTGAAAGCTAAATTTAGAAATTCTACAAAATCGTTGAAGAGTGTACCACACTATACAGAAGCACTTACGCATATACATGCAATAATACATAGGGAGGAAATTTTTTAAGATGGGGGGTCGAAAATATTAACCAAAACCAATAAATAAAATAGGTCCAGAAGATAGAAGAAACTAGTAGTTAGAGCACGATCGCCCGGCTTTGAAACAACTACACGTGAATAATCCACGTTACAAGGGATTCATTTCTGGAAATTTATCATGTCTGAAGCTGCACTACAGACTTGTCCCCCCACACAAAGTGTCATGAGCAGCGATATACTTGATAGCACCCCTCCCATGCCAAGTCAAAATCAAAATCGAAATCAAACTCAAAATTTAGTCAGAACCGGTTCAATGATGGCTAATGGAAGAGAAGCACATGGTCATCATCAGCAGACTTTGCATGGCCAGTCAGGAAATCATTACTCACGACTTGTTCCCTTAAATTCAGCTGGTACTTCTATTGGAATGAATTATGGACCCCATCCGCCTCAATCGTTTGCAGCGGGAAGTGGAGTCCCCTCATCTAACGTCAATGTCGACGGTAACACAAATTCTGGACAATTCTTTTCCCACCCAAATCAAAGCAGTCCCATGTCACAGTTCTTATCTACAACTGATTCCTCATATATATACAATACAAACCCAGGAATCAATGGAGCAGCACCATGGAATGAAAACTTATATCCTTCTTCCGGCTCAAATAATCATGCAATTTCTTCCCCCAACAATGTCGCTTCTATTTCTCCTCCTCAAACTGGGCCAAGCAATAGAGCTCTTCCTCCTCGAAGTGCGCATCCTTTTGCGACTAGTCCATCTGTAAACCTTTCTCACACAAACAATAATGCTCGCATTACTAACGTTTCAACGAGACGCAATTTATTACCAAGAAATCCATGTGCAGATGTTGCGAGAAGCGCCTCTAGAAATATAAACAATAGCCCAAGCGTACCTTCCGAAATGGGCGTTAATGCCTTGAACAATGAGTCTCATAGTGTGAATGCTTGTCCAATACCCGCCTCTCGCCGAAGGTCAAGAAGAAGCAGATTAAGTGCAACTCCAGCTACTTCAAATCTTGATGCAACACCACCACCAAGTACCAGGAAGTCTGTAACCAGATCAAGAACCACTAAAAGGAAGCAAGATCAAAAGAAAATACCTCCTGTTGCTTCAAATGAGCAATGCCCTATTTGTCTAGATGTGCCTCAAAAAAACGAAGTGGCTTGCGTAAACGGATGCTCACACACGTTTTGCTTTCATTGTATTGAGAAATGGTCAGACCGTGAAAATACATGTCCTCTTTGTAAAGCTAGATTTACAAAAATAGATAGAGTCAACAAGCCCCCACCAAAGAAGAGAAAGAAAGGTGACACCCCAAGAGCAAAGAACACAAAGAAAGTAAAAAACAGGGACCAACGTGCAGATATTGGTATTGCGAATCCTCTTCAAGGTCTACTTGGTAAGTTTCACTTGTTTCTAACCTATGTTTTTGTAGCCAAAACACGTTATACTCAATATATTCTTCATTTTGCAATTTTCGTTTAAGCAGCAACTATGAATATGAATAGTGATTTCCCACATGCGTTAACTCAACTTTTGTTGAGACCCCAAATTATGATCAGAAGTTCTCCATCCTCTAATTCCAATAGTAGAAGATTATTGCAATCGTATTCAAATTCACGTTCACGATCAAACACTACGGAGTTAACCTTAGATTGGATAAATTCACAACAATCTACTAATCAACCGCGAAGAAGATCTGCCCGTCTTGAAAACATGGGGCACAGACAAGGATCTGAAACAAATACCAGAGGAGGTAGAGCTGAAAATGCAAATCGTTCTGCTCTGCGTGGAGCCCAAGAAATCTTTAATCCATTTCAACCTATTGAACAAATTGACCCTCTCGAGACTAGAGTTCGCAACTTAATTTTTGATCGTTCAAACTTTGTTCTTAATGGTAATGGTGTATTCAATGAAACCTCGGATGATGATTCTGATACAGATTACAATAGCCTATTTACGCACTTAAATCAATCTTTTGACGTTCCTACAAGGAATGGAAACGATGGAGGAATGAATGGTCAACAAAATCGTCATATCGATCCAGAATTTTATGTTAGGCATGCACAGAACAGCTCAAGCAATAATGATGCCCAGTCACATCAAGTTACGAGGTCGTATGCATTGAATTTAAGAGGTGGAGAAACTGCGGACACAGCTTTGGAAATACAAGACTCTGATGATGAAGTAGAGATTGCTGACGAAAATGGAGTTGAAATTGAAGTTCTCGTCGATTAAAATCCTTTTATTTTATTAATAGGGATGATTCGAGATAAGCTATAAACCAAAGAAGCTGGTTGTAATACAATAAAGTGAAATATTATTTTGCGGTGAATTACTTTCTATCTGCTGCAGAGTATGTATTTTATATATCAATAGAAGAGGTGTAACATAATTGCTTTGCAGGAGTAGTTTTCTTTTATCATTGCATCTTGGACGAAATAGAAATGTCGTCAACGCCTAAAAGTTATAGCGTTCTGCTAATTTATTCCATGTAGTTTTTGTGGACAAAGATTGAATCATGTTTACAATGTATTCATGTTGTGATTCGCTGTAGTATGCGCTATAATCACTCCAGAAATATTCCGGAGCTTCGCCAACAACTTCTAACTCTAAAAAGGATGCTATAGTCGATATAGTCTGGTTAAAGCTTTCCTTGTAATCTTCGTAGTGGATAACAAGTTCAGGTATATCCATCTTTTCAATAACTTGGAATGCACGGTTATGCCATTGAATATACTTGAAAAACTCGGCACGGCAAGGAATATCGTAGAAGTTAGGAATGTTTCTGTAGTGCATCGCTTTCTCTTCCAAAACATATTCTAAATCTGCGTCTTGGCACCATTTTTGGAACCCCTCAGCATTTCGAGGATGGGATTCAAGCCATTGATGATCCTGTAGCTTTGATTTATGATTCCAATTGAGATGAAATCTAGATACAATATTATCAAATGGATCTCGAATTAAATGAACTGCTCTCTTGATATAATCTTGACTGTAAGCTTTCTTTTCAATAAACACTTCATCATCGAAATGAATTTCACGGTGTCCACTTAAACATTCTTGCAAGAAACTCCATTCTGTTTCCACATATCGATTTGGATGACATGAAGTGCATCTACTACCACAGTGTGTCTTCGTTAAAATATATCCATCTGGAATAGGATAATCTTCGTACGAACGGAAAGGTCCATGAGTGTATTTTGGCCCGAAAACAAAGCTATTACCGGAGGTGTCTTCATGTTCTTTTCCATAATTTGTCGCCGTGGTTCTTTCCGAAATCCTAGATATCATTTTTAAAGTATAAGAAGTTCCAGAGTTTGGAAATGACATAAGCCAGGCAAATTTCAGATTTTGTCCGCCATATTTGAGACTACCGTCTTTGTTGTCAGCGTTGTACACTTTAATATTACTTGACAAGCCGGAAAACTCAAAAGCCAATTCTTTCGACGTAGTTCTTAATGATGTTTTTTTCTCTTGCTCAAAGGTGCGTATATTTGGCTCAATAATCGTGCTAGAATCTCCAAATCCGACTATGGATTGGGAATATTCTTTTTTAAGTTTTTTCTTTTGAATAGCATCATTATACTTTTGACTCAAGAAGCTTGGCAATACCTTTTCATTTCCAGCATAAAGTAAAGCAAATGTTCCTATTGCTATAATACTGAAAGCGAACGCTTTTTTTAGGTAGCAACGATTCATATCTCTCTTGAAGAGTTGGATGATCTATCGATTGATGAATTAAATCTGGAGACTTGAAATGTGACCTTTCGAGCAATAATTTGCGGAATTTTTTAAGTCACAAAGATATGTGGAGATGTTCTTTCTCATTTGAACCTAATAAATATTGGTGCGCAAAAAAGTTCCCGAGGAAAATTGCGGGAATATTTACTGATATGCTTGGTTGAACTACATCACATAAACATAAATCTATTTCGAATTTTCCTGGGAGTTTTGTTTAAGCCTAAGTAAAATAGCTCTCATTAATTAAAACAACAGAATTTATTTATTTCAAAAAGAAAATCTATATAGTGAATGATGATGGTATGCACAATTTGAGGATTGCTTCTTGATGTCGTCGAGGGGCAACCAAAATCGGAAATGCGTCATTACATGTTTTTTCGTAGAGATATAGGAACCACACCAACGTATCATTTTCATGAACACAGCCTTCAGTATTATTATACCAATTTGTTACCAATATGACACCAATACAAGAAAGATACAACAATTTAATCCCTTCCTCTGATATTCTGGAGTATCAATCAGAATTCACTAAAGCAAAGGAAGAACTCTAAGACCTCGGACATTCCTGTCTTTCGAGCACTTTTGGGTAAGGGCAACTCCAATAAGACTACAAGTCAAATTTTAGTACTACCAAAGAAGTTCCAACAACTCAAAAATTTAATTTTTTTGTGATACCTCAAGTACTCATCACAATTTATGAGATTTACATCCATTGGATTCTTCGCAAATAGCTTAAGTAGTATTCGAAGTGCTGCTTTTGTATCGCCTTTGAATCGCGTGAATTCACCTTCCACAATAACGAGAAGTTACCGAAACTCTCTTCAGCATTTTCATCTTGACAAAGATTTCAGCAAGAAAAGTTTCACAAGAATGTCATCCACTTCCTCCGAAGAAGAAAAAGCTAAAAAAGCTGCAAAAGAGTACGTCTCATCTGACAATGACAAAGCGGGACCAGCCACAGTATTTGACAAAATTCTTTCAGGAGAATGGTCATCCAATAAAGTTTATGAGGATGATCTTTGTCTTGCATTTCGAGATATTACTCCTCAGGCACCTACTCATATTTTAGTCATACCAAAGAAAAGAGATGGTCTTACAAAGCTATCAAATGCTAGGTCTGACCAAAAGGAGATTCTTGGGCACTTAACATACGTTGCTCAAGAAGTTGGTAAGAAGGAATGCCCAAAAGGTTTCCGAGTGGTCATCAATGACGGAGAGGATGGATGCCAGTCTGTTTACCATTTACATCTTCATGTATTGGGCGGACGAAGTATGAAATGGCCTCCAGGATGAGAAGCTTTGTCTCTATTCCGTATAATTATGGTAAGGTTGCATATTATTCCCACATCTCAGACTTGAGATCAATATAATTCTCGGCGTGATATGGTTTGGTTTATAGATAATGAGATCATTTTTTACAAACAAAATAAATGCACTTTTTCAAAATGTGTACAAAAGCGCCTACTTTATAATTCAGTTCTATTTTATTGTAAATATGCCTCTCCGATCATGTTTAGTTCCCAATATACATGTGACACAATAGCTCAGGCCAGATAATGCATTTGACATGACATCATTTACATATCCATCCCATGTGACAAAGCACATACGATCCCTTCTTTTCTCATTATGGAGAATTCGTGCGAGATTGGACCAAGAGACACGAGAGAATGCGATCATTTACTCTTCTGTATCTTCTTTTTCTTCAACTTTTGCTTTTGGGGCTGGCTTCTTTTCCTCTTCATCAAAACCGATGTGGTCCAAGATGACCTTTCTGGTCAACTCAAGATCCTCATCTGCGGTAACTTGCAACCTGGTTGAGAAGGCTGGCTTACTAACAGAGGGGCTGAAGGCAGAAACGAGGGCAGGGATTGCAAGAAGAGCGGCAACAGACAACTTCATGATGAACGACCAGGTGATTAAAAAAATGATTGAAAACGGCACGTATTGAGATAAGATTTGGTAATGCTCCGATTATACGTAGTTTCTACGTATTCAAAATCCAAAGATTGAGGAAATACGTTCGCATGATATTCTCGAAACAAATAGAAATAATAAAACTCCTTGTAAGGTGTACATATTCATATACCTAGTAGAATAATATTACGAAGTATTCATATTTTATTTAAGTAAAATAGTATTTTGAATCTTGACTTTTTGTTTGACATATGGCGCCTGTAGCTTATATCCAAATCTATTAACAGATGTCGCAGACGGCATCAAACACTCGATTGATGCATGTCACGTTTTAGATCGTCCAATTTAATTTTTTCACCAGAGTGTTTTTTGTTACTCGAAATTGAAACATGATGAATATACAAACGCTTACAACATAATTTTTCAAGTTATTGATCAATATTCAGGAAAAAGGAGATGTGGGAGAAGATGATTATTACCTTGGAACTTGCTTTATTCATTTTCCGAACAAGTACGTGTTCAACTTGAAAGTACGTACTCGATCCAAAACCTGATCTATATACGGGTCCATGCATTACATGGTTAGTTCATTCATGAACAATTTGAGGAAGAAATTGTGTGATTTTATGATAATGTAATGCATCCAATGGCTATAGACTTTGGATTTATTCTATTTGGAAAATGAACATGAAAGACTATTATTTTTGGAAGAAATACCCACTTTTTGAAAAATTTGCCGATCAAATGAAGAGAAAAATGTTAAAAGAAGATGTGATGATGGAAAGCAAAATTTAGTACGATGAGCTTGTTATAAATATTTCTAATTTGCTCAATAGTACAAATTAGAAGATTGAATCTCTGCGGAGTACATGAAGGATTTCATATGGTGAAAATGAAGTATTAGTTACATAAGGGGGTAAAAGTATTATTCTTTAGTTCTGATGTATGAGATAAAAAGACGGTCAAGATTAGTATATTGAGACTAACGTTTGAACATGTTTCAAACAAAGTATTTTCGACCTAAGTATCAACCATCCATAAATCTAAGTCAATTATGGAAGCCATAAGCGAAATAATTAAACTAAAAACATTGACGGAGAATCCTTTGATTTGAATGGGTATAGAACCGAAGAAGAAATAAGGACTAGCATAGATGAAATACGGCAGGCCAATTCCTTCTCTTTATTGCATCATTTAGCTCATGAAAAGTCAGATTAAAAGCCAGATCGGTTTGACATTTGTATCCATATTTGTTCTTTATTTCAAACTTATTCCTGAAAAAGAAAGTATAACAAAATATGTATAAGTTTCCTCGCAATTGGTAGTCAATATGTGCTTTTTGATTTTCCTCACTCTGAGCCAGGTCAGTTTAGTTTGAAGAAGGAAAAGAAAGTAGCCCATTGGAAGCTAAGAATAGAACGAGGAAAAATGCTATGCCAATGCTGGCACTTGCAGCAAATTTCAATATAGGTCCCAAAAGTGCATCCCCAGATACCCTTTCGACGGGTTCTTCATTTAATCCCCTTGAAATAAAACCCTCATAATATTCCTTACTTCCGACTTGTGTTTTTAAATCTTCTGAAATCGAGCTTTGCATAGTATCTCCTGTGATTCCATCTTTGATATCACCGTTCTCCTTATCCATATCTGTAACCCCAAACAGTTTTGTCTCTAACCTATTGGTTCCCAAATGCTGCGAAGAACAAGGTGTAGCAATGATTAAGTTTTTCCCATGCACCTTTGAGATTGAAAGTAATCTTGACTTATGTGTGTCACTATAGATTTTGTCCTCTAAACGGAAACATGTTGAGAAAGAGCGAGTTTCCAAGATGCAAAATCCAGCAAATAACCATAGTGGCAAGGCTAGTCTCTCTGAATTACTCTTCATGATTTTTGACGAGAATTGCCTGCTGTTCAACTATATTCTTTTGTTTCTTGGAAAGGACTCTGGATTTGCAGAACAAAAAGATTATTGGAGTTCCCCGTAGCTTTGAGAGTTCTTGATAAAAATACAAAAAATGACTCATCACGACTGAGATTAGTCAAGGATATTGACCGTCTGATTTCTACGTCACTCATATAGTACAGATTGCAATAACGGCAAGAATTATCATCAAATCGTCTCAGACCATAATGATCTAGATCAACAACGACCTTTTTATAGCACCTCACTGTGCTGGACACACCCAAGTATGAATACAAGAGCTATTACTATCCAGTATATTAGGTACAATGAAAAAGTCTTGACGAAACAGTTGACTGGAGAAAGTAATGCACATGCCTCCAACAGAACATCCTGGTATTGCCGAAGAAATAAAAGTACATCAGCATCCTCTTCACACAATAACACAAAGAGACAGACCAGAACAAATGCAAAAAGAAAAAGTACGATCCACGATCGAAACACTAGAATGGCCATGTACGCAAGTAGTGCTGTAATCGGAGCTTTGGGGGCGACATATGCCTCTGTGCCTTTGTATAAGTTGTTTTGTCAAGCCACAGGTTTTGGCGGCACAACACAAAGAGTACGATTGACCGATGATCAAGAATCCGAGATGCTGAAGCAATACGATATAGACCAAGAATACGATTTCGAAAAATTTGAATTAAAAGAAGAAGGCAATACAAGAACGAATAGTTTGTCAGATATTATGAAACGTCGTTTACTTTCGAAACTGGATGCTTTTTATGATTCTGTGAATGATTTGTTTGTGAAAACAATTTCATCTCCTGATTCCATGGTCCCTGTAAGTGAGGAACGCCGACGCATGGCGAATACTCATGGAAATACGTGGACTGACGAAGGACAACTCTCAAAATTAGCATCTCTCAAACCTCATCCAAATGGTCGGTTATTACGTATCCACTTTGACACATCAACATCCGATATTTTGCCCTGGACCTTTAAACCTACTCAACCCTACGTAAAAGTAGTCCCTGGAGAGACTGCTTTATGTTTTTTCACTGCCACAAATCATTCACCTTATCCAATTACTGGTGTTGCAACATACAATGTCCATCCCCCAAAAGCTGGTTTATATTTTAATAAAATCCAGTGCTTTTGTTTCGAAGAGCAACGATTGTTACCGGGAGAAACAGTGGATATGCCAGTATTCTTTTATGTTGATCCTGATTTTGAGGAAGATGTTAATCTTGACCGATGTAATCATATCACGCTAAGCTACACTTTCTTCAGAACAGATGTAGAAGATGATTACGAGGCAATGGAGAAGTCTATGTCCATGCATGATGAAGAGGATGGTGAAGACGAATCAACTGAAGAAACGAAAGTGGCGCTATTGTAAATACAAAATAATTACAAAAGGATGCTTCATTGATAAATAACACATGTCTATTTCAATGAACAAAGCATTCTATGAAACGAATTGAATTAAATTTCCAACTCATCCAAAATCATTTAATTTGGATAGTGTGAAATTATCAATTTATAGCGGTAATGTAATAAGATCTTTTTTAGGTTTTCATTGTGGTTGTTTGATTCTTTGTGCAATTCTGATTGTGCTATTTAGGCATAAATGGATAAATCAAAATAAAAAGGTGTTTGCTAATTAATACCCACATACCGATGTGTACGTACGTTTGAACTGATTTATTCTGCTTTCAAGATTCCTTTTCATTGACTTGACAGTGTCAAGATCTGTCACACAAATTCACTGATCCATATCAATATATCTCTGGAGGCATCGAAAGCTAAAAATGAAAAATGTTTTCCACTGCATATTTTCTTTCATATTTATAAATTCAATCGAGGCATTTAACAATCAAAACTTGATCCTTCATCGACGAAGCGGAGATGTTCAAGTTATAGGAAAGAACGCGCCATTATATAGCCAGAAAAATGTAGTCAATTTCACCAGGGAGAATAGTGTGACACGAAAAATTTCACCACCTCTTCCACCATTTCCTAATGGAGATTGTGGTGGAAAAATTGTTAGTATCTCTCCTGATAAATTTGATAAACCGGATATGACACTTTTACAACCAGAAACCATCTTTTTACCTCCTCGTCCGATAGAGGTTTGGTTACCACCAACATACTTGAACAATGAAAAATCTCAGCACCCTGTTTTATATGTTCATGATGGTCAAAATGCAATAGAAGATTCAAGCAGTTGGACAGGAAGCTCTTGGCGTCTTGCGGGAGCTTTAACTCGTCTTCATGAACGTCAATTATTGAGAACTCCTCCAATTACGAGTGAAAACAAGCACACAATTTGCACGGATTCATTGCCAATATTGGTACTTATGCCTTCTTCGGAGGGAGATTTCTTACCAGGGATGCGTAGGCGTCATCTCGAATACGCAGACCTCAGTAATCCAATTGCAAGCGCACATGCCGATTTTGTTGCAGAACGACTCAAACCATATATAGATTCGACATTCCGAACGTTATCACAAAAAGAACATACATATGCAATGGGAACAAGCCTTGGGGGTCAAGCTTCCGTGAATCTTCTCTTGAGTCATGGAGACCTATTTAATAATGCAGCATGTTTATCACCATGTTTTCAGCCTGGGACGGTAGGATCAGTGTTGAGCTTCGTTGCATCCAATGCTGTGGGGAATGTATTAAATCCAAACTCAAAAGAACAAAACATGGCTCTTAAAGGCAAACGAATTTATATTGATAATGGTGGGGATGTAGATGATATTAAAGTACCACTTTTTGATTTGATGGACCATACATCTTCTCAGCATTGGTGGAATCCTGGGTATTGGTGGTTGGATACGCAACTGCAACCTTCAATCGATATGATGAAAATGGCTCTGGATGCGTTAAAGGAAAGGAAAATTATAGATTTCGAGTGGCACAGATATCCAGGAGCACGACATAATGAAAGAGCTTGGGCATGGAGAATTGATAAACCAATGCTTTTTCTATTCGGGCACCGGGATGGCCAATAATTGGTGGATCACACACTATTATAACTCTTAATTTTGTGCACAAAAGAGCCTAAAACAAAGATGATATTTTGTAAATAAAATAAAGTTAAAATGCTTCTTTTCTTAAAAATGTATCAAATACATCCATCTTTGTAAAATGGAAATTATGAGCTTCAAATGTTTTTTTTATATGCTACCTCTTCTCTCTAAATAATCCTTTGACCAACGAAGAAACATTTCATAGCATACAAAAGTGATGCAACAATTTGGTACCACACGTGCTAAACTGACATGCACCCCCCTGTAAAAACCACTATAACCCTCTTTTTGAATAATACTTTGAACCGTTTCACTTAGACTTTTTTTATTTGCCTTCCTTGCATCCATCATGCGGCTCCTGATAACTTCATGCGGATAGGTTACACTACTGGCGCATAGCTTTGAAATTCCAGATGCAAGTACAAGATCTATTGGTCTTTCCTCATTGTTGGGGGAACGGAGACGAGCTTCTCTCTTGCACCGTTCGTATCTAAGGGTAAATATTATGGAAAATAATCGGTTCAGTGATGTTTTGCAAATCGTACATACAATAACAAAATTGAATCAAAACGATCAAAATTTCATACTGTTGTCTTGGTTTATAACTTACACAGGAAATTGAATTGCCACATGCGTCAAGCCCATGAGGCTAGCAGTTAATCCACTCCAAAACACTGGGATCCCACCTTCAGCATATAAGCTTTTTATTGTCCCTCTCAAAGACAAGGTAGTTGACGAGTGCAAAGATTGTGTCTGCATCCTCGTCCTCACAACAAACATCGGATTACAAACACAATCAGCAACCCCACCCGCCAAAATTGCAGAAGTCATATGTATCAATGCTCCGTCCTGATTACTATGCGTGGCGTTTGTAATTTCCTCCTTCATCAACTCATACAAAGGGAAATATAACCCCCAAAATGATGGAACAGTTGCAAGAGTAGCTCCTAATCCACGAAAACACCCACGTATTCCATCTGTCATGGCGATGTGTTTTAGAGCTGAATATATTTGTAAATTTGATTTATTGGAATTATTTGCTGCCAGTTCAGTGGGTGAAAGAGATCCTAGTACCTGCATTCTTGTCCTGACCAGATCCAAGGGTGCGCAAACAACCGATGCGATTGTTCCTGAGCCTATACCTGCTAAAAGCGAAGATACAACATATTGTGTATTTGCAAGTTTTGATTTTGCTATTGTTTCCGATGGAGAAAGATTATCTAATGAAGGAACTTTGTTGTACTGTGCATTTGTGGCTGTTGCTTTACTCATATCAGCATCCGCTATTAAGAACTTGTCAATGTCCTTGAAAGAAAGCTTGTTTGTAGCCTTGTTTATTTACACCTGCTGGTAAGTTCTCTTCATGTAGGTTGGTGAGTTTGAAACAAAGTGTACAAGCGAAAGGCATTTGAAATAGATTCAGGCGAAAAGATAACTACTTCTACATACGATTGTTTTCTCCTCCATTTTTTATGCATTTTCGTTGGAATCGATGAGTTGTTTCGAGTCTTCTAAGTGCTATACGTAATCAATTGAATTATTTAAAACCAAAGCTAAATATTTACTTAATACTCTTTATGGCAAAAATAAGTAAGTAGCTTAGATACCAGTGGAAAAACGTACTTATCTTGTTCGTAAGAAGGTTCTTTTGTAACCAAAGGGTTTGAGATTGAGTCGTGCGTCGATCTTTATTACCTCTCAGCAGTCACTTCGTTTTGCAGAAAGCACTTTTGCTTTTCTATGAATGCGAGGAATATTCAACATGGGAAGGCATTTACCCTTTATTCGTTTGTAGTGGAATATGATAGGTTACATTGGATGTATAAAAGCAAAAAGTCCGTTTCAATTCAAAGCAAAAATGTCCATTTTGTTTACGAACATATGGGAGTGAAGCAAAAATAACGAATGTTCACGACATGATGAAAAAATGGTAATATACATGAAAATAATTTCTATCTAAAACACTCTTAGCTTTTGCATTGTATGCCCTTTTACAGGATGCAATATTGCTTTTTATTATGTTGGATTAATAATGTTTATAGTATATTTCTCTATTGACCACCTCGGCGAATAATTGTCCACATTTCCTGGCATTTATCCATCAGAGTTCATTCTTGATGCAAAATATTGGCAACACCTACAAAATTATTACTATGTGGTTGACTTGGAATGCGAAGTGCTAATTTCTAAGCCAGATGCTTAAAATGAAAGTGGCTATGTGTGAGTAAATTTAGCCTAGAAACATGAATTTGATGTATCCTTTACGCCCAGGATAAAGATCATTACCTCGAAAGAGTATTGAGACTCATATATAATATAAAAGTACCGATTTGAGATCCTGGTCTACTGTGGAAACTTTTACATTTGCAAGGATGGCTTCATCGAAATAGATGGTACTTCCATCCTTGGCAACAACATTTACATTCTTTTCAGCTAAGCATTTATTCGACTGAATAAGTAAATAAGGTACCCCATAAAAATATACTAAAAAAATGAGATCGAGCGTTCCTTGAATTTCTTAGTCCTCTCTAAAGAGAATGAATATCTTAATTTCATTCTTACGTGCTTTTCGTCACCTATTAATTTAAGGTGGCAAAAGTGCAGCAGCAGCAGCAGTCAATAATCGGTTACACTTCGTAATCTTGCTTGGATGGCATTGCTTGAAACTTCGAAGTTGTAAGAACGTGCATACTGGTTGATACATACTTAATGTTTGCACATATCTTTACCGATCTAAAACAAAACATGTGAATCAATATTTTGAATTAAATAAGATATTCAACATCTCCAAAACCTTTATTGACTTAAGAGTTAATGCTTTAATTAAAATGATTAATTAAATGCTTATCCAAAGATATAGTCCTAAATGTGTGGCTCATTCAAGTATAGTTTCTTGTAGAATATCGTACAGACCAATAGTTGAATCCGTATAAACCATATCTACATGCACATTTTCATAGTTTAATTAAAATAGAAATAATTCCAAAAAACGTGTTTTCATTCACAATTTAAGCTTTGGACTTTAGTGTGAAACAATAAATAACATGTCTACTTTCACTGGTGCGTCCTTCATTGACTCACCAATTATGATACCATAAAACGCTGCCATGTCTTATAACCTTACTGTTTCATGAGTGAAACAACAGCGGTTGTCGGTTGATGTCTACACCGGTATTTCATGGTTTGAGTGGCTGCATGAGAACTACTCAAACCGAAATGTAGTCCGGATCAATTTGGCATCCTTTTTTATCAGAATGCATTTAAATATGAACCTAATGTGAGGCAAATTTTGAAAAGATAACGAAAAATTTCTCACGTTTTTTCTCTCATGATCCTATATCAGGTGTTCTCATGGGAATGGGTAATCCCCTTCTTGATATCTCTTCTGAAGTACCCCAAGAAGTCCTAGATAAATATGAAGTATCTCTCAACAATGCCGTCCTCGCTGAAGACAAGCACTTACCTGTTTACAAAGAATTAGTTGAAAAATATTCACCACAATACATCGGAGGTGGCGCTACCCAAAACTCTATTCGTGTTGCTCAATGGATGTTGTCAGCCTATGATATGCCCAACTCAACTGCTTTTATGGGATGTATTGGAAAAGATGAATTTGGTGAGCAGCTATCTTCCTGTGCCAAGGCTGATGGAGTTCTTGCACACTACATGATTGACGAGGCCACCCCCACCGGTACATGCGCAGTTTTAATCAAGGGAGGAGAAAGATCTTTGATTGCCAATCTTGCCGCTGCTAACAACTTCAAACCTTCTCACTTGGAAACTGACTTGGCCAAGGAAATTTACACCAATGCCAAATTCTACTACATCGCTGGATTCTTTTTGACTGTTTCCGTTGAAAGTTTGGTTACTGTCGGAGAACATGCTGTTGCCAATAATAAAACATTTGCTCTTAATCTTTCTGCCCCTTTCATTATTGACTTTTTCGCTGATCAAGTAGCAACAGCCTTGAAATACGCTGATTACCTTTTCTGTAACGAGAGTGAAGCTGAAGCCTACGGCAAAAAACATGGACTAGGAACTGACTTGCAAGAAATTGCTAAAGCCATCGCTGCCTCACCAAAAGCAAACGCTTCCAGGGAAAGAACCGTTGTTTTCACACAAGGTAGCAAGTCGACTATTGTAGTACAAAAAGGTGTTGTCACCGAATATGCTGTAGATCCTCTTGCCAAGGAATTATTGGTTGACACAAATGGAGCAGGAGATGCTTTTGTTGGAGGATTTATGGCTCAACTTGTGCAAGGAAAAGATATTGCCGCTTGTGTCAATGCTGGACATTGGGCAGCACGTTTCGTTATTCAACAATCTGGAACCACTTTACCAGGTGCATGCGAATACAAAGCCTAAATTTTAAATCATATTAATACAACTTTTTAATGTTTTGTAAAAGAGAAGTCTACATACCTTGTACAATTTTTGTTGAAATGCGATTGCTCGAAGCATTCATGGAAGACCCCTGTAAAAGCACTTTGAAAGTGGGGATGAAAGACAATATACGAGACATGACTAGATTTGTCCAAAGAATGGGATAAAAAGTAAGATTTTCAAGGATACTGAAATAAACATTGGTGAATTAATATTTAGAAGTCGTCACCGACAAATGGATTTTTAGTCTGCTTTCAGCTTGAACTGAGTAGTTTCAATACCATCCTTTGTTATGACCATAATATCAACAGCATCGCCAGTATAAATATCCCTTTCCCCGGCAGCTACAAATGCTTCCTTCACAATTTCAACTACTTCGTCTGATTTAAGTTCTCTCTTTTTGTCCATCCTATTTTTGTGACTGATAACATTATCCATTAATGGAATTAAAAAACTTTGACCACTTCCTGTTGCGGAAAAAGGACTACGCTCAAATGATCCAATAGCATCATATGAGTACACAGCACCTTTTCCTTCTGCATCTACCCCTGCCAAAACATTGAATGCGTAATATGGAAAAAATCTCTTCATATATAAAGTATTACCAAGCATTTGCGCTACACTCGGTGTTGCCATTGGTTTACGATGGTTGTGATGATAGACCTGTGTAGACGAAAAAATTTAAAGCACGCTTTTTTAGACATTGAAAAGCTTAATATCAAAAACATATCACTGCACAGAAAACATACCTTCATCTTAATGTCCAACACACTCCTCAATTGATCAACATCAGTCTTACACCCTGCGCTAGCAAGAACACATTTTCCTGTAAGTTTATGAAGTTTTGTAATATTCCTCGAAAGAATTTCGTATCCAGATGAGAGACGGGTATCTGCAGCTACCACAGCAAAATCTGTCCCACTGATTGCCACTGTAGTTCCTCCGTTGAATTCATATGGTGAAAAGGCCTTTTCGTAAGGTGCCTGTGTCACTCCATGGTCGATTGTATCGTTGGCGTTTGGTTCATTTGAAAAGCTAACTGGAATAGTTGCGTCACCCTCTGAGGAGTGAATCGGGAGCGCTAGTCGCCCATCTGTTTCACGGACCTTGGCTGCTGCTGTGAGGTAAGACGACATTTCTAAAATTGTGTATTATAACGCTAAATGTATTTTTCTCTGAATTTAAGTTGACAAAAAGATGGGATTTTACCTTTTTTTTGTTCCTTGTGAATCTTTTTCCATCCTGCCCCGGCCCCCCTCATTTGTTGAAAATGTGACGGGCACCCCTAAATAATGGATGGATCGATCTTTGTGCTTAAGTAACTGTACACACTTCCTATTGCTGTACCACCATACTGGATACGTATTTATTCTCCATTCAGTCATGCATAATTGTACGGTGTTAGAATGTGACAACCTTTAAGTATTTCATGAGCGAGATAGCGAGAGCACGTGCTTCGATTTTTGAATACATCACAATCAAGGAGGTATCCAATTCAAATCACCCTCATATTTTTAATTAGCTTGACGACTGATTCTGTTGCAAAATTAAGATTGAAAATAAATACATCTTGAACATCAAATCATGGCTCCGAATAATGGATTAAACAATTCCAAGCCAAAAAGTGGAAGAACTACGGTATTGACCAAAGGAACTGTAGAAGATCGTGGGATGGGAACGCATACAAATTCACGTGAAGTTATCTCAGGTCAAATTCAACGGTTCCTGAAAGGTGAAGGTCGTTTCACACCAAAAGCTGAAGTGCGTGGTAAGAGTAGCCTGATTTCAATGTTTGAATTAATCCTTCTCTTTCCTACGAAACCACTCAATGTTTATTTCATAAGGATTCTTCACTGTATGGACATTTGTGACACGTTTACCTGGACCAACCTGGGTGGATCACCACCCGGGGTATCTCATGAGAGGTATGGCGTACTTTCCAATAAGTGGAAGCTTCATCGGCATTTTCGTTTCAGTGTTTTTCGATCTATCATATCATACAATTGGCCTACCAAGGGAAATAGCGAGTGTCATATCTGAGGTTGCATCTTTATGGATTACAGGATGTTTCCACGAAGATGGGCTAGCTGATTCATCCGATGGGATAGGTGGTGGATGGACTAGAGATCAGATCTTGAAAATAATGACAGATACGAGATTAGGAACATATGGATGTGCTGTTTTGTTGCTCTACATGATAGCTAAGATTGAGTTGCTGGCAACGTTAGGAGGGTCACATTGGGATTTCCAACAGTGTGATGGAGCTGGACCTGCAATCATTATTTCGTGAGTTTTTGAATAAAAATTTTGATTTACTGTTACACAAAAGTTCATGATTTTCACCCTCCATATTCAGGCATACTCTCGCTCGTCTAACAGCACCTTTGCTTATCAAAACGAGAGAATACGTTGACGAACAAGGTCCAAAGTATAGATTCTATTCATTTTTTATTGAAGCGAAACATTTGGTTACTTGGCATCGTACTATTTTTGCTGTTCTATCTTCATTTCTCGTTGCATCACTTGCATATGGGCCTCAAACAGCTTTTGCTTTAATAATTTGTGTATTTATTACATCTTTTTTTTCTGGCAGATATGCAGAATATTTGCTTGGAGGTAAGTTGGTCAAACAAAAAACTTGTGTCAATTGAAGTATATTAATATAGAAATCACATTGAGCTAATGCTACTGCTGTAGGGGTGATGGGCGACTACTTGGGAGCAACAATTTGTGTTACAGAGGTTTGTATTCTAATAGCATTGGTGTTTCTGCCTGATGCGGAAGAAAAGTTTCTGTTTTTTCGTCACACTTTTCGCATCTTCTTTGACTTGCTGAAGGGTGACATTTCCTTTTCAGACATTTCAGAGTCAATTTATGAAGATAAAAGAACAACTTCACTTATAAGATTTGTTTGTGTTGCCTCATTCACAACCATTTGGTGCAGTTTCGTTGGACATCCACCTGTATTTGTAAGAAATACAGTCAAGAAAAAGGGAGAAACAAACGAGATTCAGATAGCGCTAACAAGTGATGAAAGTTTAGAAAAAGAAGAATCTCCTTTGGAAGTTACCTTATCAGATGATAGCTTAGGGTTTAAACAACGGTATGATGCAGTTCGTGGATACCTTGATTCTCTTGCAAAGCCTGTTGGATCTTTAGGAACTCTTGAAGATTGGGCTGCTCGAATTGCTGCACTACAGAAGACATCTAAACCTCAGGTACAAAATGCCGCATGTATTATATTTACTGCTGATCATGGGGTTGCAAAGGACATTTCAAATGGTGGTGAAAATTGTTCTGCTTATCCACAGGGTGTGACGACGAAAGTAATAGAAGCTCTTGAGCACAAATTAGCGGGTGCATCCGTCCTTGCAAAACAAAACGATATAATTCTACGAGTTATTGATGTTGGTTTAGCTGCAGAAACCCCGATCTCTTCTGATGCAAGTGGGGTAGTCTCAACTTCGAAATTCAAACTTTATGGAGGAACAGAAAATTTCTGCAAAACGTCGGCAATGTCAGAGGAGGAGATGGAAAATTGTATATTGGCTGGAAGGCAAGAAGTTCAAAACATGACAGAGAATCCGGAAATAAATCTGATTCTTTTTGGGGAAGTTGGTATAGGCAATACAACTTCATCATCCGCGATCATCGCGTCAATCTCAGGGGAGCCTGTGACTAGCTTATGTGGTTCAGGTGCGACTGCTTCTCATATCAACGAGGACACCATTATTTCCAAAAAGATAAAAATAATAGAAAAAGCAATTGCTTATCATCAACGAAATCGTATGCATAATAAGCCAAAGATTGCTTTACAAAATGTCGGGGGAGCAGAAATAGCTGCTATAGTTGGTGGAATTCTTGAGGCTTCTGATAGAGACAAGATTATTCTCATAGATGGATTCATTGTTACCACAGCTGCAATGATTGCTTGCCAGATATCTCCAGCAGTATGCAAATCGCTTCTTTTTGCCACAAAGTCAACAGAAAGAGGTCAAGATATTGCAATTAAAACGATTCAGAATATAGCTCAGCAAAATAGTATCCCAGTTCCAAAGAAACCAGTTTTGGATATGGATTTGCGTATGGGAGAAGGCACTGGGGCACTAATAGCATGCCCTATTGTGAGGAGTGCAGCTGCTGTCCTTACCGATTTAGCAACACTTGAAACTGTATTGAATCTGAAAACAGAAAGTGGGGTTTGCTGAAGAGATCTCATTTCCCAGAATATTTAAAGAAACTAAAAATTGAAAATCACATCTTGTTCAACAAAATTAACATCAATTAAAAATATATTCTTATGCACGTTTCAATGCTTTCTTCTATAAACACTTTAAGGAGAATTAAAATCATCACAAATAGGTCCCAGTTACAGTAACTGGTTTCATTTGGTTCATATTCTCATTTGTGTCTGTGTGTGTATTTGAATAAGTAAATTGAGTTCGATTTTGAGAACTACCCACACGTTCAAAGTTGTCAATTTCACTCGTATCAAGTGGTTGTGCTTCTACAAAATTTGTTCTCGTATGAATCAAACCAGCAAGGGCTATACACAAATTTATTCCTGAAAGTTTAGCGATACTTTTTATGACCGAAGAATACGATACCTCACTTAATCCAATCGCATCTAAAACTTGATCTCCATTTCTAACTGCTGCAAATGCGCCCATTCTTGGTAGGCCCCAAAATCTACCTTTTTTTGTTTTCCCAAACTTCATGCCCTTGAATTCTGAAATACAAAGGGCCTCAATCACCCATTTAATTGGACTTGCTCGTTTTAACCATTGGACCAGAATAGGAGGGGGTTCATTCACATCCACACCTGCTGGGTTGATGACACCAACAGCCATAAAGATCACCATCAATGGAATACCAACCACAAGCGCAGATTCTTTGTCGTTAGTGAAGCTGCCGACCGCGAAACCCAATGAAGCTGAGGAAACAGTGGACATAGCAAAAGTTTGAGTCAAGGTTGAAAGAGAGCAATTGACGCCCGTACTTAGTTTCAGAACTGCGACAAAAACTAGGGAAAAGAAGGTGTCCAGCGGAAGTTCAGCCAAGGATTTTGATATGAGATACTCAAATCCAGTATATTGTTGACGCATTCTCTCTCTAGTTACAATTGGTTTTTCACCTCCAAAGAGGTTTAGTGCTTTAGTAAGCGACATCTAGATTCAAATTGTTGATGATAAATAAAAGGGTTAGAATAATTAAGCGATCTCAACTCCAAATAGAATTAATGATTTATCTCACCATGCTCATACATATAGCAGCGAATGATAACATAGCAGTCCTATCTGCCACACTTTTTGCGAGTGGTATCCCTTTTGGAACTGACTTGAAAATCTGTGAAAACAATAGTGCCTGACCTATTGATGCAAAAAATCTGACAATATTCTGCCCTGAATCTCGGATATTTTGCCGAAACGCTCGTCCAAATAGAGCACCGAATCGTTTAAAAAAACGAACATCTCTAGTTTTCGGTTTTGTTGAACTCCCCTTTGAGAAAGAAATTGGTTCAAACTCATTGAAAGCTTTTTTATTACATTTCAAAAACTCAAAATGTATCTTTTCAATTCTCTCAAGATCAATGGCTGCTTGTTGAGGGTCCTCTGTGTCGATGGAAACAAGATCTATAAAATCTACGATAATTGGCAATGTTAATTTATGCTTTTCTTGCGTATAGACGCATCTCAAATCATCATTGACAAGAACTTACATTCAGCAGGATTTGTTTGTTCGGGGCATTCAAATCCTATACTCCGAAAGTATTCTGTGGCATTTGCACGTGATCCCATGTAGCACATTCTACCACCAGGTGCAAGTAATATAAATGAATCAAATCGCTTTTACCAAAAATATTATTAGTTGGTACAAAATGGGAAATTCTGAATGCAAGAAAGGAACTCACCTTCCAAATACTCGCTCGTGGTTGGTGTAAGACACACAAACAGGGAATATTTCTCTCTTTGGCAAGTTCACCCATTAAACGAATTACCCTCTCAGCTTGGAAACTATCTAATCCAGTAGTGGGCTCGTCAGCAAGAAAAACTTTGGGTCTAGTTACAAGTTCAACTGCGACTGCTAGTCTACGTTTTTCTCCACCACTAATCCCCGACCCGGAGAAACGATCACCAACTCGATTGTGTTGCACAGAGGAAAGACCTAATGCTTCTATAGTCCGATCAACGATTAACTCCCTGACTGATTCAGGCTCTGAAAGTTGAAGAAATGATGCAATGGATAGTATTTCCCTCGGTGTGAGCATTGTAAAGAAGGAAGAGTCCTGTGCGAGCAATGCTACTTCCCCTTTCCTATAATTGTACATTGAACTTCATTGTCAACAAAGTGATTGCAAATAGTGAAACTCGCACATCTAATAAAGACTTACCCAAGAGAGAGAGTAAAAGATTCCTTTTCACCAGTTTTATTGTTCTTTTCATCAACCCATGCTGAACCAAATACTTCCAAATTTGAGCTTTTGAGAGTCGTTCCACTCAAGGCCGAAAGAAAACTCGACTTTCCAGCTCCTATTGCAACAAGCAAATTCATTAAACTATGTAGATCATACAGAGAAAACGTGGGAATGCGATGATCAGACCAAACTCACCACTAGGGCCTATGATGCCGCACATGTGACCATTGCGAACGAATCCATTCGAAGGATTTAAAATAAACCTATTCTTTTCATTCCCGACCTTACATACACTCAAATTTCTCCACGACAAACCAAATGATTCCTTCATCTTTGCAACCTCTTGCTTTTCATTAATGTCATTGGCTATTACAGCAAGAATAAGCCACGATGAGAAAATAATGTGTTTCCATGGCTTGAGCAATCTGTTCGTAGGAATTCTTGCGCCACAAGAGACTGTTGTCAAAGCGAAAAACCAAGCTGAAAAGAGAAAATGTTTCGTTAACATGAGCAATTTGTTCGTAGGAATTCTTAATTACTTTTACGTTGTGAGAGACAAAACCGTATCAGCAGAGTTTCCGTTGCTGAGAGCAAGAAAAGTTTTGGCGAAATAAAAATAATCGAATGGAATGTAGCTTAATGAGGACAAACTTTATCATTTACAAAAATTGTGATCCAAGAACTATAATAACAACCATATTGAAAATATATATGAAATCCTAAGTCTGATTTTGTATTGGAATAACTTTAAAATAAAAATCTATATTATTACATGGTTGTATCTCCTTTGTCTTCCAAATGATTTTTCTTGAATGATAAAATGAAACCCAAAGTATCTTTACTGTTCTCGTTATCTATATTGTCCAGAATGCATCTATCCACTTTTCAAATTTTACTGTATTCATCGAACACTCGTTTCATACCTTCATTTCGATCTTCTTAGTCTGGAAATCGTTTCAAGAACGCAAGAACGAAGCGTTCATTAATTGTTGAATTTGATGCTTTGAAGTTTGAAGCTGGTGGCATTTCCTAGAGTCTTTTCGTAATTTCATTGGCTCTTTCCTAAATTTTAGCTAATTTATTGTAACCATCAACGAAAATATTGATGTTTGACATTGATATCGGTTTGATTAGGTTTACATTCAAAGCTTCATCTTGCAAATATTTTGTCATTTCAGAAAAGTAAGTTTGCACTTTACTCAATGTATTGACGTTTGATTCAAATGATTTGGTTGTATTCGCTCAAACCAAAATATAAGTGTTTGCATCAGGTTTTGTTGTTGAAGGTTCTACGTTTCCTATTTCACTTTGTTTGAGTTTTCTTGTAGCATCTTTATTTTTTCCTTTATGGCAGGAATTCTATCAAAATATGATGGATCCATTTTATTTCTTCTTATCATACTGATGAACATATTATATTGTCTCACACCTGGGCGTATACTATTGTTTTGATTGTTTTGAAACAACGATTCTGCCCATTCAAGTAAGTGTTCGACCTTCTCGCATGCTGTTGAAATTGATTCCGGGTGCTTTACTGAACATTGTATCCACGCATCTATAGCTGAGTTCAAAGTCTTTACATTTGGCCTCACCGCCGGATCCCTGCTTACCTGGAATTTACTTTGTAGCTCCTTCAATAATTCTTCTATATCTTCTGCCATATTCACATCACTATCCCTCTGTCTCTTCCATGCGTCCATGATGGATGTAATTATAATTGCATCTGGTTGCATCCATCCAAGATCTTGAAGCTGCTCCATCTGAACTAAAATTTTATCAATTGCCTCAATAGCATGTTGACTCTGAGGACTTTTTCCTAGAAGACCTATCACTGTAGTGAATGATCTATTCACAGATATTTTCTCGAATTTATTTTTAGGTTGATTCATTTCTAGATGATTTTCTACCATATCATCAAGAATCAAAGTTGCTCTTTCATGACCTATTGTACCACTATTTGCCCAAGCAGATATAACGCCTTCATAACAAAAAGCATTAGGAGCATGCTGGACACTTTTGGCTTCGAAAGCTCTTTTCATTTTATCAAGTATAGCCTCCGCACGTTTTGCAGCATCAATGATGTCACTTTCAGATCTAAACTTTGAATTTGCCCAGGCGTGAATGATAGAACTGTAAAAGTATTCATTGGGTACCATAGGATCTGTCCTTTGTTTATCGTTCAGTAAAATATTCGTTCTGGATAGAACTTGTGTTGCATTTGATTCAGCTCGATACAAAATTTCTTCGAGTTGCTCAGGGAGTTTATTGACTTCATCAGGTTTCTGCATGAACGCTTTTAGAACCATGCTATAGCAACTAATATTTGGATGGCATTTCGTATCCTTCTCCATGCGGTTAAGGATCAAATTAGCATTATGTGCAGATCCTGCATGAGTCCAAGATATCAAAACTGCCTTATAAGAAGTGGAGTTTGGTGTTATTTCATCTGGTACATAAAAGTGATATCTTTTACCCTGCATTGGGGTCAGAAGAGTTTCCTTCCTGTCCATATTGTCCAAGAGTGCTTGTGACATTTCAGAGATGTCAGTTACAAAAGAGGCATGGGGAAATTTATGAGAACCTAAAATGGAGGATACATTGGCCCAAGTACTTAATACGGCATTGTACATTCCGACATCAAAATATTGATAACTTGGATCTGATTCAGAGTTTTTGTCCAACGGATGACGAAAGTCCTTACTGGAAAGATCTAAAATATCTTGCAACTGCTTTACGACACTCATTTC
>Ga0209092_10000706_pt1 | contig 33368 bp, 52 predicted proteins | sample FraStrMetagenome_FD_187446 | JGI IMG/M metagenome (GOLD analysis project Ga0209092, IMG submission 187446) | Marine eukaryotic phytoplankton communities from Arctic Ocean - Fram Strait ARC3M Metagenome (SPAdes) (version 2) | ecosystem: Environmental > Aquatic > Marine > Oceanic | place: Fram...
TTATATGGTTCGTTTGGATTACTCATACGTTCCACTCCAATTCATCTTCTATTGCCGTTTGAACAAATTGATAATAGTCTCTGTTTTCATCGTCCATGTGAGCAAAGTATATACCAGCTCGATCCATTAAATAATGAATATTACTATTTTCTTCGAGGTGAGCACGTGGATGGCTTTCCATCAATTCTTGGATTTGATCCATGTATCCTTTAAGTGCTGCTTGGATTTTATTCATGCTCTCCTCCGTTTGCACGACCGCTATAGTTACCAAATACTTGTGGTGAACGCTTAGCTGTTTCAAATGTTGCTACAGTAATAAAAATTGCACCAAGTAAAATTACGTGGAGTACCATACTAAAAATACCTGCCCACATACTACCTACAATAATACCAAATACGATACACCACATCCATGCTAATACTTGCATGACCATATGGCGTACTGCTAAATTAGTAATATTACTAAGGGGATTATGGCTGGAATCCATTACTACATTCCAGCTGCTAACTACGAAATCTTTCATATTATTTTCCTATTATACATTGTGTTATGATTCTATTATATACCATATTTATAGGTATGTCAATAGAAAAATGGAGGGGCTTTCACCCTCCTGCATGTTTATCCTTTAAGTAGCTCTTGCTCACCGCGATTGATTTCAATCTTTTGTGCCTTCTTCTCTTCTGGGATAACATTTTCTAAATGCACAGTTAAAATACCTGCATTTAAATCAGCTCCATGGATTTCAATAGTATCCATTAATGTAAATTCTCTTTTGAAGCTTCGTGCTGAAATACCTTTATGAAGATAGTTTTTATCATCATCGGTATCTTTATTACCAGCAATAGTTAATACACCTAACTTACGTGAAATGTCTAAATCATCGTAATCAAAACCAGCGATAGCTAATTGAAGTTCATAGCGATCATCATCTAGTTTGACGACATTGTAAGGTGGATATTTTGGGGATGTGGTTGGTAGCGTTGTTGATGTCATTCTGTCTAACATTCGGTCAAAGCCGATAAAGAATGGATCATTAATCATATTCGCATTAAATGTGCGTGTGTTCATTTTAGTTCTCCTATTATAGCGAGTTTAATGTAAGGAACCCATTATGGCATTCCTATATCTATATATAATACTTTTTATTTAAATGTCAATAGCTAAATAACATTTAATCAACATATGGTTCAAATTTTGTACCATTTGCTACAAGACAAGCGATATTCCCTGGGAAAAGTGCCAATAATGACCATGTCCCTGTGTCTTGGTTAGTAGTGAATACCATCTTGGCAGGTACGATTTGACCGTTGATATGACGCTGAATAACATCACCTTTAAATAACATTTCTTCGCTCTTGTCTTGTATAACAGGGGCAACAGTCATAAAATCAGCACACGGTTGTGATGCCATAAAAGGTTGGTTAAAAGGTTGTTCTTGAGCTACTAACGGGGTGGTAAGCAGGGTTAATGGTATTAGATATTTAAACATATCATTGTCCTATTCTCCAGTGCTTCCAAACCCTCCGTCTCTATCGGTCTTTTGCCCTGGCGCGGTTTTGGTTTCTGTTAACTTAATGTTGATAGTTTTTTCAACAATACATTGTGCTAGACGTTCACCGTTGGAAATATTGGCTAATGAATCTGTTTCATTAACTAACATTATATAGGTTTGGTCTACATAATCTGAATCAATAATTCCAGTACCATTTGCTAAGGTTAAACCTCTTTTTAATGCGACGCTTGACCTAATAAACATTTTCATTACGTGTTTATCTGGTACATCAAAGATTAAACCTGTTGGAACAAGCACTCTTGTATCAGGCGGTAATTGGAATGTATCAGGATTAGTACCTACACCCTTTACTACGATGTGTAGGCGTTTATTCCAGTTATTAAACGCTTCGAGTCTATCACCTTGTTTAAAACATGATTTAATATCAAATGCAGCCGAACCGTCTGTAGCGTATTCGGGTAACTCAGCATTTTCATTCATTTTATAAATTTTCATTATCACTTCTTTCCAATATTATATTTTGCTTCTAGCGTCCAATTTGTTTTTTCTTTATGAGATATAATCTTAATCTGATTTAGTTGAGCAAAAGGCTCTTTACTACTATCAGGATTAACAATAGCAACTAATCCCCATTCTTCTAATAAGTTAACAATGGTATTTCTTCGAGCTTCATCTTCTTCTGCAAATGTATCTACTTTACCATCTAGGATAAATAATTCCTTAAAATGCAATATAGAATATCTACCTTGCTTATGTAAAATATGACATGTTTGATAAAGCTTTTTCTCTTTACGAGACGAAATACCAATTCGAGTTAAAGTTTCTTTTACTTTTAAGAAACTGTCTGGAGAAGGAAGAGTAACCTCGATTCCCACTCCTTTAAAAATATCTTCTGAGTTCATAACCACAGCACCTTTTTTAATTATTAATTATATGGTGTGGTCTCACACGGTGACCATCAGTGATATTTATTATTTTAAGTATCTTACCTTGTAACACCGCCCGTTTCTAACCTCGCTTTAATATTTTTCATATCATCAGAAGAAAGTGCTTTGAGATATAGTTTTGCTATTGTCCTGTTGCATTGATATACTTCTTGTATCATATCAAGGTCGTCACTCTTTGCGGCCTTTGGCCATTTACTAAATCTTTTGCGTTTTCTAAAAGCTGCTCGGTAATAATCAAATTGAGCTTTATATGGTAAATGAGCACGCATATTCATTTCATTAGCATGTAGGATCGTATCTTCAAAGTTTACGAACCCTTTGTTAATAATGTATGGCACATATAATTTTTCTGCCATATCTGGATTTTCATGGTTACCAATCAAGTCTTCCTTAGAGAAAGATGCGGCATTCATAAAATCAAAAGGTGTTATTTCTTTCGGCAATTGTTTCCTCCAAATCTTTTAACATATCATCAACGTCTTTAGCGCATTTTTGGCACATCTTTAAATTGAGTGGTCCATCAGCTGTATCAACGTCAACGCTATATATTTGTTTTTTATTCATCTTCGTTTGGCAATTCCAGCACGTGTGCATGCCTATGAGTTTGTCCATCCACCGACTCATTTGTATTCGGCTTCAATCATTACTTCTGTAAGGAAAGCAACCATATTGACTTCAAGGTCTGCAACAAAATTAGCCTTATACATATAGTCAGCCATTGTTACAATAAAACCTGGAAGAGAACGCATTTCAACTTTATCAGACGCCATATCATAGATCCGACGAAACATTTCATTCATATCCTGATCTGAGTTATTAGCAACCCATTTACGCATATTAGTAAAGTCTTTTGTTTTTAATAAACGAAACACTTCATCAAGCGACTCTTGCTTTAGATTAACAAAAATACCTTCATCAATTTTACCTGAGGCAGCGTATGATTGCAATTCAGTTAATACACGACGGAAATCTGGAAAGTGTTTTTGGATTACCTTGGCTACTACAGCCTTATCATAATCAACGTTTTCCATACCTAGAATTGTTTCAACTCTTTTCATAAACTGCATAGCTAGCTTAGGACGGTCACTGGTTTCAATACTAAAATCAACTTCAGACAATCGAGATCGTAGAGGTTGAATAATACGGTTTTTAAAGTTACATGTGAATATAAATCCACAGTTAGAGGAATATTCTTCAATAAAGTTACGTAAAGCTGGTTGAACGTTTGCAGCGTTTAGGTAATCGGCTTCATCAAAGATAACATATTTACGACCACCACTAAGGGATACGGCCGATGCATATGTTGAAATATCATAACGAAGAGTATCAATGTTAACATTCAATGAACCATTCTTTACGATATAGTCACAACCCATTTCTTCAAGCATAGCTTTTGCGATGGTTGTTTTGCCTACGCCTGGACCACCAGACAATAATAAGTTTGGTACACTATCATCGGTAACAAACTTTTTAAACATTGCTTTGGTTTTGGCTGGTAGGATAGTGTCGTCAATTCTCTGTGGTCTATACTTTTCAACCCAGAGTACTTCGTTTGCTTTTGCATCAATAGACATATAATCACCATTTCATAATATAAAAATAAAGTGCGGGTTTATAACGAGAGCCCGCGTCGTTTAGTATTACTGAACCTTGTCAGCTAATGGTGCGTCTTCTGGTACATTTGCCGGTGCTTCCATTGGCATATTACCTTGAGGCTGTTCACCTTGTGGTGCATTTTGTTGTAGAAACATTTCAAATTTATTTCGTAACATTCCAATGCCTGCAAGCTCATTACCTGCAATGCCGCCACGCCGACTGACTACGTCAATCATTTGGACTACGGTTGCAATGTCTTGCAACGATAGGTTAATTTGTTCTGGTTGTTCTTGTTCGCTCATGTTCAATTTCCTTTATTATAAGTCGACTTAGTATCAATCGCCACATAGTATGTAGCGTCGGATCCCTTAAACTCAGAGATACCCTTTGCGCAAAGAGTAACATGGTAATCCTGAGCTAAGAGTTTAAGATTATCTGTTTTGATGATAACCTTAAATTCATCTTGGGTTTGGCCAATCTCTACACCATAATCATCAGCACCTTGGTCGGCACTATCAATAGCTTTGAGATAAACTTTACCCTCACTACCAACGAATGCAATTTCTTTGAATTGAAGTACGCCGGCAGCTTTAATTACTGATTGCATATCATCCCAAGACACGTCGACAACCACATCCTTGGTAGGAAGGTCAATCTCTTTTTCTGGTGCCGCGTGGATCATTGAAATGTCAGCAAACGCGTATTTCGTACGTTGTTTGCCTTCAGCAATCGTAAAGTATTTATCGTGGAATTCTACATCAGGGTCTTTATATAGACCTAGAATTGATAGAAAACGTGATAGATCGTAGATACATGCCTGTGATGGAATGTTATCTGTAATCGTGGCTTGTGCCACAAGTGTTTTTTCTGGTGTAATAGTCTTTAGGACATTGCCTTCCTTCATAAGGATAGACTTGTTGATGGTGGAAAAACTCTTTAGAATAGTAAGAGTGCGTTCAGAAAATTTCATTATGTAAGTGCTCCATTGGTTTTTGTATATTATTAATTGTATCACTATTATTGCGATATGTCAACTACTTTTTACCTTTATTATATGATTTTTGATTTGAAGATTTATCTGCTGTTGCTGATAGACCTAGTGATCCAATTGCTCCCATATTACCTTTAAAGATATATGAGCCAATATGATTGATTTGCATCCAAGGACACATCCATACCTTCATTCCAGCCTGACGCGCTTTTTGACAGAAGAAGTAATCTTCACTCAAGTAGCGTTTAGTTTTTGGATCAATGATACAGTCAAAGTAAGCCATAATCTCGTTAGATCCGTCAAACTTTTCAGTTCTTGCATGATCTGGTTTATAACTATACTCTGGATATGCTGCTTTGTATTTTTCAAATGTTTCCCGAGGAATACACATAAAGCCTGTACCACCTTCACCAATTTCTAATGGCTGTGATAGTTGAAAGCTTGACATTTTATCCACTGGATTAAAAACATAATCAGCAGTATATTGGTCTAATTGAAATGGGTTTTCTTTGGCTTTACCAAGTTCAGCTGCTCTAGCAACCTTTTCCCATGCAATTGTTTTCTTAGGGTATGGACCTGTAACGATGTTGTATTTTTCTGGGTCGGATATTTGTACTGCAATTAAACCAAAAATATCTCTTGGATCAAAGGCAATATCTGAATCAATAAACACCAAGTGAGTACAATCAGATCTCATAAACTCATCAGCAACATAGTTACGCGCACGTTGAATTAAACTCTCGTTAAACAAATAGTAAAACTTTACAGTAATACCATTGGCTGCGCACATCATAGCTAAATCGGTACATGATTTAGTAAACGATCCACTACAGTTTCCTCCATACATTGGCGTCCCAATAAAGATTTTATATTGTTTTAGTTCGTCAACGCTGATTTCTATTTTCATATTTCAATTTGCTCCAAATCGTTTTCTGCGCGGGTAATGGCTTGAAGTCTTAGAACGTCTGCCGCCACGTCATGTTTACTATCATGTGCTTTAAAATTGTATTCCCATTTAGCAGTATCTGATACGGGAACAAATGCGTTTAGTTTAGGGAAATCAAACTTAGCATCAATAAATGTACGAGTATCACGTACAGACCAATACTTAAGGTAGTTACCCATAAGAGAAGTCTTGTTTGCGTATTGCGCCAATCTTTCTAGTATTACCGGATCAAAAGAGTTAGACCTTGACCACCATCGTTCAATTTTATCAGCTGAACGTAGATAATCAATTAACTTTTCCATAAATTGAGCAGGTGTAAGATCGTTTGCTGATGGTTTTAGATTAACTCTTAATTCAGGTGGTTGGTCAAGCCACCATTGTAAATCACGTTCGTTATATTTACATCCGTGATTAGTCATTTGGTCTTTAATATCAAACTTAGCTTGGTTCATGCCAAGTACCAACTCTTTAAAAGAATATGGATTTTCTGTAAACCTACTCCAATCAAAGGTCGTGTACGAGCAATCAATTGCAGGTACCTCACGTGAGTTTTGACCAATGGTTTCAAAGTCAATAATAAAGTGTGTGCTCATTATATAAATGCCTCAAGCGTATCTGCTTTTGTAAGGTAATCTGCCTTTTGGCTATGATTATACTGTACAACGTAGTCTGTGTCAACCATAGTTAGTTCACCATTTAAATATTTTTTAACCTCACCCGCCATGTCAGCAGCAGTTTGAACAGGTACATTTTGACATATATGATTAGCATTCTTAGTAGGATTAAGTAGCTCAAAGTCTCCTGGCAATCCCATAATAGTCATAGCTTCTCTATATGTAATAAACCGATCCTCGTCTGGGTGAGTAAGCTTGGTTGGATAATGTCCAACAAAAGCACCAATATAATCTTTTGGAATAGTTACGCCACGCTTCATAATGTTACCGCCAGATTTTAGCTTTTCATATTTACGCATAGCTGAGGCTGCAGCTCTTTCGTGGCCTTTTTCTGTCATCCATTCAGAAACTTGTTTATATGTATATCCTTTTTTCTCAATATGAGTAAATACACATTGGCCAGATTTAGCAACATCAGGACTAAGTTCTTCTGAATATTCTTTATGGGTCTTGCCACCTGCGTCGTGTTCAAGTAAGAATTGATACCATGGATCTTCAGATGGTTTATTTGAATTGATTGTTTCCATTTGGAAGTTTGACTTTACGTCACGTATTACTTTTTCAATAGGATCGCCGCGTTTACTGAAATAATTAAGAAGAGGTGTTTGTTTATTTTGCCAGAAGAAATAGAACGAACGTTCACGTACTTGTGGTCCACCATGTAATAGAGACCTTGTTCTATATACAGACATTGTATATCCGTTATCTTGTCCAATTTTTCTTAATTGTTCTCTAACATTTTTACCAATTTTTCCAGCAAATCCTGGAGCATTCTCACCCCAGAATACTTTTGGCTTATATTCACCAAGAACATATTCTGCAGTCTTTCCCATCCATTGATTATTTGGATTGTGGTCACCATAACCATGTGACATCATAGATAAACCAGCACAAGGACAAACAGACGATACCACATCAGCTCGTTCATTTGCTGGTGGTTTTTGGTCTTTATCTAAAACATAATAAGGTATTTCATTATTATAATAGTTTAAAATATGACTATCATTTGAAGCGAATGGTTCATATGACATAAAATGTAATGGTGGAACGCCAAACGCTTGCTGAGATCCAATAGTTTCACCACCAATTAATGGAACGATGGATGCATGTGTATAAGTCATTTATTTTTCTCCTTAGCATTTTGTACTACACGATTCCTTAAATCTGTAGATGAAAATGAGTGTTTACGTTTATTATAATGAATAGGACATAACCCAATACCCGTATGATCTGTGCCTTCATATTCTTCACCAACAATTCTAATATCTGGTTGAATGGTTAAAATCATGTCAACGATTTCTTGTTCTGTGCTGAATGGTATAACTTCGTCTACATATCTGCATCCAGATAATTGGATATACCTTTCAAACGTGCTTTGGACCGGCTTGTTTTTTCCATCAGGTCTATCCACTGTAGGATCTATTAATAAACCAACAATTAAGTAATCACATAATGATTTGGCTTCTTGTAACATTACGACATGGCCAGCATGAAATAAGTCAAAAGCTGAACAAGTAAATCCAACTTTTGCTTCTTGTGGTAATTTAGTTTTATCTAGGAACATTCACTTCTCCATTAATTATTCTGTCAATTTGTTTTGCGTATATTTCATATAACGGTGTTTTATCCGTTGGAAGGTAATGTATATATTTTGGTAATTTTTTTACTCTAGAAATATCAAAAGGTTTTAAAAGAGTTTCTTTAACTTTTACTTCTGGACCAAATTTGGCCACATCATAACCATTCTCAGATAACCATTTGTAATAGATAGAATATATGTTTTGTTCTAAAACCCAAAACTTACCACCTATACTTCTTTTGTTATTACTATTTATGAAGCCAGTCTTAGCTTTATATTTTTCTACTGCAAAAATTAATAGATTATATACATCCGGGTGGAAAGCTTTATTTAAAAAAGTCATTAACATATCATTGTCTTTATGAATAAGCTGTCCTGAGTTTAAACAGAACACTGGCTTTTCTCTCATTTTAGTAATATCAACATATTCGCTATATAATGGTTTTAGTGCCTTTTCTACACCTTTTGACATAACTCCTAATACTGTCTCGTTATGATAAACATAATCTTTTTTAAAGTATTCATCTATTGGTTGAAGCAAAAATACGTCGTCGTCCATCATCATTGCTTTTTCAATGTTTAATATTTTATGTACATAAGGAAACACAAGCCATTTAATAGCAACTCCATATATGTCTAGTATTTTATCAACCATATCTGGATTATCAAAATTATTAAGTAATGGTTTTACCTTTTCTAACATATCTTTTGTATAGTGAATATTAAAGGTATCACGTATTTCACTTACGTCAAAATCTTGTTTCCTATTATCTATTATGACATTTAGTCTTGTGTTTGTATCGCAATTAAATATATTATAGTATTTTTTGAATTGTACTAATCTCTCTATTTTATCACTTATTACAAAAATCTCATTGTTTGTTGACATTGTCTATACACTCCATAATAAACTCTTTGTTAGGGTGGTATTTATAGACACGAGTCACCTCTGCTGATACCAATAACACCAACATATCTTTGTTTATATCATTTGCAAGAGCCAAATAATCTAATGATTGTTTAAACAATTTAATAGGGTATTCATTAATAAGTAAGCTTGCACAAAACTTTGCGGCATCCAATTCAGTACATCCAAATACTCCACAAATTGGATCAATTAAATGCATATCACAATTATTAAATAACATGTTTTTAATACCAAAATCACCGTGAGAATAACTACGTGATAATTCGTATTTTGTTAATTCTGAAGCTATTTCAATTAGCTTTGTTTGACCAGAATTATTAGCATGTTCTTTAATGCGATCAATATAATCAATAAACTTTAAATCGTCTTGCGGTGATGCTGTTTTCATTTTATCTAACTGTGTTTGAACAGTAGCTAAAGCCATCCAAAAGTTATTTGAGAAAAAGTCTTCGTCATGCTCAATATAATCCATAGTAATTGTTTCACCAACAACTCTATGAATAATAGGTGTTTGAATACCGATACGTTCAGCGTTAGCAAACCATTTGCGTGTTTGATGCGCATTTTCATCTTGCTTATGTACTACTTTACCATCAGTATAAATTTCACCACCAGATAATCCACCTTCGAGTTCGCGAATATCAACTTCGAGAAAGTCTTCAGGCATAATACCTTTATCGTCAATATAATAGGCCGCCAATGGTTTATCAAACGAGAGCATATTAAATCTTACATTATGTTTATTAAGCCAACCAAGCATGCTTTCTTCGTATTTTTTACGGGCATCGTTTCGAGTTTTACACGATATAGAACCACGCGCAGTAAATATATCAATAATCCAATCCTCGGCATGCAACTTATTCAGCTTTTCAATAAGAGGTTTGTTTGGTAAAGCTTCATCAAATTTACGGTTTTGATGGAACGCTAAAGTGTCGTCAAAATCGACTACGATACGTTTATGGTACATTAGAAAAATTCCTCAAGGGTGGCGCCTGTTTCTTCTGGTTCTTTGATTTCGTTTTGTTTGCCATCTACTAATGTATACGGTTTTTCATTTAAAACACTTCCTGGCGTTGATATAATAATCTCACCAGCTTCACGTCTTTGTCGTGCACTTGGAAAATAGCTTGAAATCCTGTCTATAAAATCTACTTTATCATGTCTTTTGCCTTTTGTCAATACAAAATTTAAAAACTTAGGACCAAGCACTTCAATATCATTAAAGTTGTAAACTAATTCTTGGCAAGCCTTTGTACGCGCTTCCCATTCTTCTTTGTTATTATAAATTCTATTTAATTCTGCTGATAACTCTTCTTCGCATCCTGCTTTGGATACAAGTGGTCCATAATATTCACCCCACTTTTTACCTTCAGGAGATACTGCATTTTCAGCAAAGTCCTTACTAATAATAGGAAGAGATAGAAGAAATGATTCGATTACAGTATATTCCATACGATTGCCATACTCTTTTGGCTCACGTAGACGATATCCACACCATGCTGCCGTAGAACTACCAAGCTGATTCATTCCAAAATCATATTTGTATTGATCGTATGCTACGATGGTTGTACCAGTTTTTAGTTTTTCTGCGGGTGGCAAGTAATGCTCACCTTTAGAATTTTGAAAAATGAACAAAATCTTTGGTTTATATGTTATATGATAAGGGTATGGATCAGTCGCAAGTGTTTTAGACTCTGGGCTTCCAACAGATTGTATTGAACGTTCACAACCCATCAAAGTTAAATCCCAATCATTCTTCATATATGGTTCAATACGACAAATCATTGCTGGATCTTTTAAGGTAGACATGCGACCCATGTACATAAGGTGTTTCTTGCGGTCTTCAAATGATACACGGTGCTTATCGTATTCTTTTGTGTGAACCCATATTGGATTTTCTACTAAACGACCTTTAAGGCCTGGATCAGCGTGCAAATAACAATCATTAGCATAACCTTCAAATGATTGTGTAACACCAATGTCTGCTAAAGAAAATAACTCAACAGCCTGTGTTTGTCTATTGATAGTATTCTTTGTAATAGCGTGGTCATGTATTACAATGATTGGATCACTGATGTTTTCAACAAATTCACGGAAACGATCTATGTATTTTCCATTTTTACGAGTTGGGTATGAATGTATGATTGCAATATCACAAGTATTTACTTCATCAATTACTGGTTGAGCGTCTTTAATTTCATGCTCTTTTTCAACTCGATGAATCGTACTTTTCCAGTCAGTATTTTTTGCACGATTAAATTTCTGCTTATTATCAAAATCAATTAATATTGTTTCGTGCCCTTGGGATACTAACCACTCTTCAAAAATGTTTGCACCTTTAGTAACACCACATCCTTCAATTCCTTTACCGAATATGAAAGCTATTTTCAATTTTTCTTTTATCATAATTTAATCTCCATTCACTATATTCATCATCTAACATCGCCCACTGGCAACGGGTGTATTTATGTTTTGCTGTCTTGTCCCATATGATCCACATATAAGCAATCATACCACCAATTTGTTCTGTTTTGTCGACAGGTTCCAATATTTTAGAATCAAATTTAACTCTGTCTGATAGATATATTATATCACTAGGTGGGTTGTTTGTAAACAGTTTATTTCGCTTTTTACCTTCTAAAAAAGTTAAACGCAAAAACATTGCAGTGTAATCGTATTCCTCTGTCCATTTTTCTGCCAGTTTATGTGGCAAATTTTTATGGTATGGAGGATTGGTAATTACACCTTTAACGTCTTTATCTTTTGGTAACTCTAATGCGTCATATGGCGTATTTATGTCAACTAGACTATCCGGATATACATTAAGGTCGTAGGATATAACATCGTGACCATTTCTTAATAGCTCTGATGAAATATGCCCACGACCAGCGCATGGCTCTATAACTTTATGTGGTACATTACCGTATTTACAGAGAATGTATGTTGCTAAGGGAGGGGTAGGATAAAAATCATTCGCCGTTCTATTAGGGTCGTTCTTTTTAACACCAACATATATGTCTGTTAAGTTATTCGCCACTTGAGGGATCACCAACAATAGAGACTATAACGCCAGCTTCCTTAAACATTGGAGCTGATTGAGTATCCCATAGGTCAACCCATGTTTGTGGAGTCATTGGTGTATTTGGTTTAATTACAACTCGACGAATACCTGCTTGAATAATAAGCTTTGTACACTCAGGACAAACTGGTAAACCATAAACATAAATTGTAGCATCTTTAACAGATACACCAGAATAAAGCGCATTCATTAATGCATTCGTCTCAGCGTGTACAATTAAAGGATATTTTAATTCTCGGTTATTAAGACGTTCTTCAGTATCATCAATACCTTTAGGAAAACCATTATAGCCAGTAGCTAGGATACGTCGTTCATCATTAACAACAATGGCACCAATTTGACTTGACGGATCTTTGCTCCAGCATGCCATAAGGGAAGCCATTGTCATAAATCGCTTATCCCATTTTAGTTGTTTAGCATCTTCTTCTCTCATACGTCTTCCCATAAAATTGTGATATGACTCTTGTTTCCTATCAGTTGCATCATCCGGATGCACCCAAATACTCATTACAACTTGACCAAATCAAAGTGGCGGCTATACACGTGCAAGTTCATTACTTGCCATGTAAGGTTACCTTTAACGATTGATTGTTCAGTTTCAAAGTTATAATCTTCAACAAATCTATCCATAAGATATTGTGCCCAAGCGTAATCATTCTTATAACCAAATACAACATCATTAGAACGCATCTGCGATACCATGTGTAGTTTACCATCACGAATATAAACAGTTTGTGCATTAGTACAAATGAAGTCTGACTTACCATTCTCGTTGTATTCAACCCAGATAGATGGACGGTTATAAACCATTTGAGCGCGACGGCTGTCTGGATTTTCAATCAATTCAAATAGTGCACTATCATATTGTTGGAAATACTTAGGAGAAAATACAAGGTGACCATAGTTTGAATTGATTTCACCGTTTTCATTAGAAGCATATTGCCACGCAGCAGGTGGATCTTTTTCAAGACCATGAATATCCATAATATTAGTAGAACCGCTTTCATACCAAGCTAGCTCTGCATCAATATAAGATTTAACTGGTGTACCAAAGATAGCAGGTTCATCAGCAATAAATGATGCACCTAACATTTCAATAGTTTTTGCACCAGTTTTATCAGTAGTAAATCGTTCAGCTTTTAGTTCTTCAATAAAGTACTCGCGAATATCCCATACATTATTCATCGTCTTCTCCTTTAAATCTATCATCAGTATCAATTGGATCAGATTGCATTTCACACATAACCATAATAATCATTTGAGTCAATGCGTGATGTGTGTGAGGTAAACCACTTTCAGGATCTAGGTCTTCGCCTGAATGGAATGCCAATAGGTGTCTCATAATAGAAGCATAGTGACGTGAATATGGAAACTTATCGAGGTCCATGCGCCAATTGTTTTCGCCATATTTTTGAGCACCAAATCCAAAAACCTGAGCAGCCGCGATGATTGCTTCAGGTGGAACTAAATTAATAGGTGGTTTGTCATTATCAAATTTCATATACTCATTTCCTTAAACATTGTTATTATATATTGTGCGATCATCGCCACGTGTATTATAGAAATACTTTATACGTCGTACACCATCATGGTCGGTTGTCCAGTTATTAGAAAACTTTTCTTGGCATGGTCGTAGGTTTTGACGTATAGTATCAAAAGGTACAACAGCACGCCAACGAACGTCAAAAGTATTATGTGTTAGTTTATTATAACATCCAAAGATGATAATGTCAACACATTTTGGGTACAATCTTCGATTTCTTACTAATTTATTTGCCATATAGTTTGGTATGGTTAACCATTTCTTTTCCATCGATGTTGGTAATTTTCCAGGATCTTGTGTGTTTTTAACCTCAGCTCTCCAATTACTCCAATCAACATCCCAATTATGAGTTTCAGGTTTAGTGTAATCAAATTCAGCAGGGTTCATAGTAGCACCTTGGCGAGCCAAAGCAAACTCTAATATAACGCCTGCATATGTATGTGCTAGAACAGTTAAATGACTTCTTCCACGTCGACGGTGTGGACACTCAAACATTTCTCTTGCCATAGTTTTAATGTGAAACTCCTCACCCTCGGTTAATTCGAGGATAAGGGGTTCTGGGAGTTTTAGCGGTGTTTGTAAAGAGTCAGACATTGTTATAATGTTTCTTCCAAGTTGAACCTATGGTACCATAACCTGAACCAGACATATATACTTGCCACATAATGCGTGATACCTCACGTGAATTTTTGGCTTTATCTAAATCGTAAATAAGTCTGTTATGTACGACCTTTTTTGTTTTCTTTACATCGATAAGAGAGTTGGCTGCTTCTCGAGCCGCAGACAATTCCATCTTATCTAATTTTTGAAGTATTTCTAAATCCATTATCTATCCCATACATTATTATAACGATTGCGAATATATACATACACATCAGCATGAGTAGCTAATGGAAGAGGCAAACCTTGGTTATACATACGACCATTATGGCCTCTTGGTCCACGACCTTGAAGCTTTACATATCTTTGTTTATCATCAGGGAATGCTGTATTATTGAGCTTAACAACGGTTCTAAGCCCATCTACGGCCGCTTGGTCCTCTGCGATAGGTTTACCTTCAACCATTCTAACTGTGAACTGGTATGAATCTGAATTTCTATTTTTTGTAGTATATGTTGTCATAATATAGTTTCCTTATTTGTTGATTCTAATATAACCGATTCGACATCAAATGTCAATAGCTAATTTCAAATTAAATCAACTTTTTTCTTAAATACCTTTTCAGCTTCATTCCACGAAGCAAATGAATTACTTGATAATCCATCTAAGTCTTTTACATCTTTAACATAGTTTTCACCATTGGCATATATCATTTCGCCATACATGTATGAATTTTTATTAAAGCCTTCATCATCTTCGTATAATTCATTTATACAAACATAACCTTTATACTGACAAATAAATTCATCAAAACTGGTAAGTTTTCTTATATTACTTACGTGATTACCTACTTCGCCACCAATAGTACTACACATAGCAAGCGCGTCTTCTATTCGAGAAGCAATTCCAACAGTTTCTGAAGGAAATGTATTTGATTTAACTGTAAACATATTATACGCTTTCAAATTCTTCTACTTCGCGACCTTCTGCGAACAACATTAATTCAACTGCCAACTCTCGAGCTTGCTCACGAGTCAATTGCAAATTGTTGAAGAACCCATCTGATGTAGTAGGTTGGCTAAAACCACGAGCTTTTTTCTGTGTTATTTGAACACACTGCATGCGATCTTGTCCACCCCAAAAACGAGTTTGGTTTAATTCATTAGTTGAAGATAAGTTTGGTACGTTTCGTAAATCTGTTGACATTTGATGATTCCTTTTTTATATTTGTTAATACTAATATAACCGATTCTATATCAAATGTCAATAGTTAATTTGATTTAATTTCAAATTAATCGTAACCTAAATGTGCTACATTTTTCATTTCTTCTGTAAGTATTTCTTGTACACGATATTCATATGCTTCATCGAAACCTTCGTCAGCATATTGGGATCTTTCGTGATTGCCCCATAATCTTTTAAAATAACTATCATAAAGGTATTCAACTACAGAGTCAGGCTCTGCTTTATCAATTAATTGACCTTTTACCATCCAATTCAAACGGTTGGCTTCTTTACGTACCTCTGGTGAGCACATGGTGGGACCTCCAAATATTAAACAATGTAATATTATTTATGTCATAGGAGATCCCTAGATTGGCAGTGTTACCGGTAACAGCTGAAAATAATTAATTTATTTTTAAAAACCGTTTGGTACTAATACATAATGAATAAGTAATACGATACCAAGTGAGGCACCTAATCCAATCATCATCTTAAAGAAGTCTCTACCAATTAATGGAAACACTGTTTTAAACTTTTGTTTACCAGTAAAGGAAGCAATAGCTAATTCGCGTCCACATAACAAACCAACAAATACCCATGTAGTACTCATAGGAATATCGTTAAGTTCTTTAAAGAAGTATAGAATAACGAAGTAAACTAAATCAATAATTGTAGCACTTCTAACGTAACGAGTGTTATGTTTTTCTAATACGATTTGTTGGATTTTACCTCCACCACTTTTTAACATAATACCAAGTCCACCAACGAATACAACACTAATCATAATCATTAGTGATACGTCAAGTTGTCTTGGTAAAAATACAGCGATGTTAGCCATATCATGTGACAACCAAGTCCACCACAAAAATCCAGTAGTAACCCACTGAGCTACTCGCCACATAACTTTGTGATTATCTTTAACAGGTTTTGCTTCATCTAAAAGCCGGCTTACGACTATCCAAATTACATACGCTGCTACTGCAGCCACTGCATAACCCATCATTGATTTCATTAACATTTTTTCTAATACGAATGTACTAGCAAATGCTGATAAGACTAAGAATGAAGTTGATACTGGAACACCGACTCGTGTCAATGCTAATAGTACTGCCGGTGCCAAAGCGTGGTACCATTGTACTTCTTGGAATGGTATTTTGTTTAGTCGTCCATAACTAATATCTCCGCTATAGGTATACCATCCATACCAAATAGCAAATAGCAGTACGGAACTTGCCGCTGCCCACATTGTTGTCCAATGAAATTTCTCGTTGTTTGATGCAATCCAAGTACCGAGAGTTTGTACTGAATCGTTTGCGATAACCGCATAGGCAGCGAATATAAATCCTACTACCATCCATAGAGTGAGTTGGTCCATTTGTTTCTCCTTTGTTTGACAGCTTTACCCTGTCGCTCACATTAAAATGTCGCTATCATATGACTTTACATCATTCTAATAACGACATTATTTATAAGGTATAAGTGGTACTTTTAATCTTTTCCTACCCACAAGTTGATAGTTATTAGGTTTTTGTCTTTTTTACTTATTGCATATTCTATATCTAAATCAAATAGCGCTTTTCTTAATGCAACTAACTTATCAGGTTCTTTAGGTTTTATCCATTGTTTTATCGGATGTTCGTCCATTATAAAGCTTTCTCTAAATCACCGTGGTTACCTTCGTGAGATGGAGCTACCCAACCTTCAGGTTTAATCAAATCAGGCAAACCAAATGGATTTACTCGGCCTTCTTTAACACCTACATCTTTGGCAGCGTTTGCTTCATAAACTTTATTCCAAGCCATATTTGCATCAACGCCAAATACGTCGAGTGTACCTAAAGCGAATACACACATATCAATTAGACCATCAACGATTTCTTCAGGATCTTTGGCTTCAATAGCATCCATCGTTTCGTCTAGTTCCTCTTTACACATTGATAATCGAAACTTTAGGTATTTGTCCATTAAGTCTTTGTTATCTTTGTTGGCTTCAAACCATTCACGTACGCCAAACTTGTTATGCATCATATACATGTCGTTAGAAAAGTCACTCATATTATAATCCTTTATTAGTTGTTGATTAGATATTATCACACAGCATCACATTTGTCAACCGATTTTTAAATTTGACAAATATTCTATTTCATCTTTAAGTTTAAGCTTTTTAACCTTGGCAGCTTTAACATGTTTGTCTGGTGCCTTTTCAGCTTCCAAGGCTTCGACCATTTTATGTTGTTTAGCATGTTCCTTAGTAATTAAATTAAGTCTGTATTCTACGTCTGCAGTAGTTTTCAATTTATTCTCCCTTATACAAAAAAGTTATCAATAGTGTTTACCTTTTCAGTTGTCCAACCAACCGCATCAAGGATTGCTTCTAATGGACTCAGGAATACTTTCTCAAACTGTTTTTCATAATCAATGTATTTGGCCAAATCCATTTCAGGAGGTAATACGCCTGGGAAAGAAATAATATTTTCTTTAATTGGATTTGGTGTTTTAAGGTAAACGAACTTGATTTTGTCGCCACCACTAATTTCATTATATCGTTTTTGAAGCTTGGCTTGTTTCATATAATGATTATATAGAATAGCACCACGTACGTGCATAGGACAACCTTTCTTGTAAAGGGATCCACTCTCGCGATACTTATCAATGTTATCAGTACCAGAGTTTTTAGCAACATCTTCTGGTCCAAGTTGAAAGAACTTATCTTTAAAGTCTGCAATAAACTTTTGTGTGGCTTCTTCGCCATCATTCATAATAACCTTGAACGATTTCTTTAACTCTTCGCGACATACTTCTGGAGTTGATGATCGTACTGATTCTAAACCAGTTACTGATACCTTAGGCTCATCATAGTGAACACCTTCGGAATTGAGAGTATTCATAATGTAACGTTTCTTCGCAATGAATACAGATTTGTCGGTAATCTTTTCTCGCTTCATACCCATCGCTTGACGGTAAGCACCCATCTTTTTAGCTAGCTCTTCGTAACCAGCTTCGAGCACTGGTTCAATTTTCATTTGACAAACTTTGTCAAGGAACTCTTCGCCTTTCTTGCGATCAACATCAACAGTACCAAAAGCGTTTTTAACTATAGGAGCCATATCAACATAGATTGAATCAGTGTCAATATAAACAATATAGTCTTTATCGGTTTTCAATATTCTGTTGAGGTAATCGTTTACAGATTTTTGAGCCCATCGAATTGATAATTGACCAGATGTAGTAATTGCTTCAGCCATATCGTTAATATAATATAGGAAGTAAATATTTGCCATGGCGCCATATAATGAGTTCATACTAATTTTAATAGCCATCTGAGCATTATGTAATTGGTTTGCTTCACGTTTCAATCGTTTGATTTCACTTGGCTCTGTCGCATCTTCAAGTTGTTGCTCAACCTTCAACATATTCTGTTTAATTACGGTACGATTACCATAGTACTCATCAATGATAGATGGGATAATACCTTTGAACTCGTTAGTAAAACAGGCACCATTGGCTGCTACTGACATTTTAGTATGCTCAGATTGATACGTACCTTTTAATACCATATCTTGGTTGACGAAATCTCGTTCTTCAGATAAGTAAGTTTCGGGTGACATATTATATTGTAACATAAGGTGTGGATACAGAGAGTTCAAATCAAAAGATACAATCCAAGGATGCATACCAACTTTTGGATCCTTAACATAACCACCAACAAGATCGCCAGCACGTTGACCAGGGCCACCTTTAATTGGTGGTACACGACCATCAAGTATTAGTTTACGATATAGGGTTGTTTCCCAAATACCAACTGTACCAAACGCATCATTATAGTTTACACCACCGCCATAGGCGACAGTCATAACCAACTGAAGTAGTGATGTTTCATCTTCAAATCTTTGAATTAACCATGTATCTTTAAGATTATAGTCCAAATATAATTGAGGGTTTTGTTCGTATAATGCATTAAGGTTACCATACTCAGAGTAATCTAATTTCTTTTCACCAAGTACAACATATGAAATATGGTCAAGTTTCCACGACTCTTGTGGTCCATACTTATAACCAAACTTTTTAAAGCAATCCATATAGTCAACAACAGCCATGCCACCAATCTGATATGTGTTTTGCATTTTACCAAAGAACTCTCTACCAGTTTGACGTATGTTGCGCCAAGGAGATAAATCCTTTACCCATTCCTCACCAAATAGATTTTTCATACGAGTAATAATATATTGAATGTCGAAGTACTCTACGTTCCAACCTGTAACAATGTCAGGATAATCGTTAATCCATAACTCTTTAAATCGTTTGAGCAAAGCATGCTCAGTATCAAACTTCATAAAGTGAATGTTGTCTGGATCAATATCAAGTAGAGTTTTAGACTTATCATAATCTTTACGACCGAGTAGGTGATAGTCAGAAGACTTTGAAGATTTATAAGCGATGGATGTAATTTCTTTATCAGCAAAATCAACATCAGGATAACCGTCCGCGATGTCAACCTCAATATCAAATGATACGATATTGATTTTGGATGGATCAAACGTTACATTGTTTGGATATTCTTGTTGAATAAACTGTGCAACATAATTTGAACTACCAGCAATAGTCATACCATGTACGTCTTTGTAACGTTCGATAAACTCTTTGGCATCTCTCATGCTGTCTTGTTTCATTGGCATCAAAGGTACGTCACCTTGTAGCGAACGGAAGTTGCTTGGTGCGTTGTCTTTAGTATTACAATATAATGTAGGCTCAAAATGAACCTTCTTAGAAAACCGTTTACCGTTGGCATCATAACCACGCCAGAGAATGTTTTGGCCGAAACGCTCGACAGACGTATAAAATTTAGACATTTGTATCCTTAAACATAATATAAATTAATAGTAACACAATTTGTTAGTATTGTCAACCTTTTTATTTCCAAGAATCCATCTCGGTAATAATTTCATCGCCCTCTTTATCATTGGCAATTCCTAGCGCCATAGCTTGAATATCATCAATAAGGTTTTGGCAGGCAGCCTTGTCATATTGTTTATAAGAGATTTCAGAAAACTCGTTACGAACTCGATGTAACAAAATTGCTTTGTCTTTCATCACCTCTAATCTTTTAATTAAATCTTCTATGCTATGACGCATTAGTGACTCCTAAGCTGTTATCTCGCTAAAGTTCTTTACCTTTTTAAAGCGAATATGATTGTCGAATTTATCACCAAACTGGTGACCACGATGTGAGATAACAAAGATGTTATCGTCTGCATTAAGGTTATGTAATGTATCAATCAAACTTTCAATGCCAACACCATCAAGTGCTCCATCCAAAGTTTCATCAAGTAATAATAAATTAGTTGATACAGAGTTACGAAGCTTAGCAACTGAACGCCAAGCCAACATAATTGCTAGAGTGATTCTAAGTTTTTCACCTTCTGAAAACGAAGCGTATGAAAAGGCATCACGGAAACGAGATTTGATTACTTCATTAAAGTTTTCATCTAATTGGAAGTCAACAAACAAATCAAACGATCCAAGATACTTATTGATTAGCTTATTCATTACAGGTATATATTGTCGAATAATACGAGTTTTAATACCACCATCACGTAACATAGCTTGAACAACAGTAAGTACTTCTTTGCTTTCAAATAACTCTTGCTGTTCAACTTCAGTACTCTTAAGTCTATCACTAATTTCTTGTAACTTAGTAGTATCAACAGCTTCAACTTGTTCTTCAGCAGACACTAACTCATTCCTATATGATACCAATGCATTTTTGGAAACTTTAACAGTAGCTCGTTGATCGCCAATACGTAAGTTAACATCTCGGATTTGGTCTTCTATACCAGAGATAACTTCTAAACGATCTTCATATTCTTTTGATTTAACAGCAAGCTTTTCCAAACCATTTATCAGTTCAGCAACCTTACCATCCTTTTCACTTATAATACCGGCTTTAAACTCATGTTCAATACCTTGCTTACATGTTGGGCAATCATCGTGGTCTTTATAGAAAGATAACTCTTTTTGGTGAGCACGCATTTGACCTTCAATATCTCGACGTAATGATTTAGCTTTTTCAGATTTATTTTTTGTTTCGCCTTTATCACCGATTTCGTTTGCGTAACCTTCAATAACATCTTGTTCTTTATCCATAACTATCTTGGCATCTTCAATTTCTTTGATATGAACAGCCATCTTTTCACGGATTTTTTCAACTTCATCCTCACGAATTTTACGAATAGACGCATTATGTTCTTTAGCAGAAGTTAGTTTTGATTCCATTAAATCAATCTGATAACTATTTTCAGTGATTGATTCTCTATTACCAGATACACGATCCTTAAGTAAGGTATTCATCGTACTAAATACTTGAATATCTAACAAATCTTCAATGATTTCTCTACGTGAGTGAGCAGGTAATTCCATAAACGGAACATACGTTGCACTACCAAGAATAACGATTTGATTAAAAGATTTATAATTTAAATTAAGAATGTTTTGCTCAAGGTAAGCTTGATAATCCTTGGCTGCGGCATCTTGGTTTATCATTACATTATCTTTCCAAATCTCAAAAATATTTGGTTTGATACCACGGCGTATTAGATAATTAGAAGTTCCAACAGAGAATGTTATCTCAACCAGAGCTTCACGTGAGTTGACGGTATTAATTAATTGATTTTTATTAATTTTACGAAATGCTCTACCATATAATGCAAAAACAATAGCGTCAAGCAAAGTAGACTTTCCACTGCCGTTTGTACCACTGATAAGAGTAGTTCTGAATTGATCCAATCGTACTTCGGACCAAGCGTTACCTGATGATAACAGGTTTTTGTATTTTATTGTTTTAAATGTTATTTTCATTAAATGCTCTGTGCTTCCAAATATAGTTCATCAATCAATTCCTTAATCTTTTGCTTATTAGATTTTGTATCAATAGATTCAATATAATCATGTAATATATCTTTAGTATCTTTTGTTTCATCAAGTATTTCATCAACGCCAGCATCACCCAAGTTAAGCGAGTCTTCAATCGACTTAACGTCAGTTGCACCAGCATCAGTAAGTTTATTTAAAAACAAATCATATATGTATGGATTACTTCTATTCTTAACAATAACCTTAATGTACGAGTCTTTAATATTAGTCAAATCTAAATGAGCAATATCCTCAATAGTCATATCAGCATCATCATAATCAATTTTATGGTAAATACAGAAAGGGTTTAAAATCCATTCCAACTCACGTGTTTCAGTATCTAAAATACGAAAGCCACGTTTACCTTGATAATCAGACCATGTCATTTCATATGGAGCACCAAGATAGTTGATGTTACCATATTCAGATGGATGGTGGAAATGACCAGAATAAACTTGTTCATAACTACCAAACAATTCTTTAGTTAGACCATGGTCACAGATCGCACCCTTCAACATTTCAAAACCAATAATATCAAAGTGACCCATACATATATGAGCATTTGATTTACGAATAGCTTCCAAACATACCTCAGAATTTGTTTTTGTAATCCATGGTACCATTATAACATTGGTTGACCCAAATGTCAACTCGACAGGTTCATCGCGATATATATTAAAGTTTGTATACTCTTGGAGCAACAAGTTCATCGAGTTAACTTCATTTGTGTTTGTATAATAAACGGAGTGATTACCTACGACTGCATGGTATTCAATGTTACGTTTTTGTAGTTCATCAAAGAAAAACTTTTTAGCTCTATCAAGCGTAACATAGTTGATGTATTTACGGCGGTCAAACGTATCGCCTAAATCCAATACTGTTTTAATGTTGTGCTCATCCAAATGAGGAAAGAACACTTCATTAAAAAACTTTTCTTGGTGATCTAGAAATACTTTAGAATCGCCACGCACACCAAGATGCATGTCTGTAATTATAGCAACCTTCACTCTTTAGCATCCTCGTCCTTAGCGGCTGCCTCAGCTGCCTCAATCGACTCTTTCTTTTTTGCTTTATCTCTAGCAATCTTATCCTCATAATCTTGTACGAACGAATTCATATAATCAACATTGGTATTGAGATTAAGGTTTATGTCTTCGCCACCGGTATAAGTACCACCAGTAGGAACCATAACTTGAGATGATTTGAAACGGATATACATCTGCTTTTTCTCTTTTTGAATACGACGTAGGAATGCGTACCAAATAATTTGAGTAAAGTATGCAAATGGATTAGATGATTTTTCTGAGTTGAAGTTGCCCATATATAATAGACAATTTTCAATACCATCTGAAATCATATCCTCTTTGTAAGAGTATCCACTAAAGTTTGGTTTGGTTGCGAGTCTAGTCGCAATTTGATAGATGCAACTACCAATGTAATCTGGGCATCTTGGTTTTTCGTCACCAGCATCTTCTGCTTCGGTACACGCTTTTTTGTACGCTATTAATGCTTCTAAAAAGTCTTTATTATTAACGTAATTTTTCTTAGCTCTTTTTGCCATATGGTCAGCCAGCCTCCTGTTTTAAATTTGGAATTCTAATATTTCTATTGGATTCTATATAATAATAACATAATAGTCAAGGATTGTCAACTAATATTTTTTCATATTTTTTCTCCGTTGATGCATTTTTTAGTTGACACAGTATTCAATGTATGGTATAATAGATTTATCTACTATAAAATAATACTATATATTGACTGTATAAATCTTCACAGAGAATTGTTCAGATCCGTAAATTTCTATTCGTTTTCTGAAATGTTGTAATGTATAATTCTGGTAGGCACCAACACTCAAATCATCAGCAATATCGTAAAGCGTAGCTTTATCGGCATCGTTGCCCTTTCTTAGGGCACGACCGATTGATTGAAGTACTTTGACTTCTGATTTAGATCCAGATGCAAAGATAACATTATCAAGTTTCTTTAAATTAATTCCGGTTGAAAATGTACCAAATGATGCGAGGATGTCATGTTGTTTAATAGGATCATTCTCAATCATATGCCTGATTCTTTCACGTTCTTCGCCTTTGGTAGCACCATATATAAAATGTAATTGTCGACCATCTTTATGTAACATTGGCTCTAATATTTTACCATGCTTCTCAACTAAATCAAATAAAACCAAATTATTCTGACCTTCGAGTGACCACAATAAATTTCGTATGAATACATTACGTTTATTATTATTCGTTATATATTCTCGTTCAGCGGGATATTTTTGGCTGGTATTTTGTACTTTACCTATCGCCTTCTTAAACGCTTTTCTGTTTTCAATACTATGAGATAATACAATTGCTTTTATGTTAAAGTCAGCAATAGTACCATCATCCATAAGATCCTTAGTAGATACATGCTTACGAACAGAACCAAAACAACCCTCCAGTACAAGCCTATGAGTTTTGCTCTCTTCTGATTTTAACGTACCGGTAAATCCGTGTCGATAATAACATTCGTCGAGTCCTTCCATAATTTTTTGTAATGATTTAGCTTGGAATAAATGGGCTTCATCACCAAGCACTACTTTAAATTGGCTGAACCAATCTTTATTAAGTCCTTTTATTAAAGACTGCCAAGTAGATATAACAATTGGTGCATCTGTATTTTTATCAATACCACCTTGAATTTTATATATGTGAGATGGGTCGCAGCCATAGTCAACAAAATCACCAGCCATCTGATGTACTAATGATATTGTCGGAACAATAATCAAAGTACGATGTTCAAACGCTCTATAATAATGTTGTTGAATTAAATAAATGATAAGTGATTTACCAGAAGATGTTGGCGATAGAGATAAAGAACGACTATCTCGTATAGCGTCTACAATATATTTGTTTTGATAATCACGAGGTTCAAACTTACAATTAACTTCTTTGGCAATCTCATATCCATAATCGTCAGGAACTTTTTCGCCATTCATTAAATGGTCTGGTGCGTTTAATTCATATCCACGGTCTTCGCAAAACTTTCTCAGCTTAGCAAATAATCCTACATATAATACCGGTTGCATTGGTTTGAAAATACGGATCCAACCATCCCAAACTCTATTTTTGTAACTTGGGTTAAACTGATAGCCGGCGGGCTGGAATTTAAAATATGCCTCGAGCTCAAACTTTACGCTTGACTCTGTATTAATCTTTAAATAAATTGCATTGATTTGTTCAACATTAATTATATCTGGCATAATATCACCTTCTCATTATATATGTACTATTTATAATAAAAGCTTTAGTAATCGCCAGCTTGAAACTTCATCACTGCTATGATGTTATTAATAATGAAGTTACGACTGTGGATTGTTTTGACAATATCTTCAAGGTAATTTGCCCTGCAACTATGATAATCAATCTTTAAACTCAATTTAATAATATCAGGATCGGCTTGAATATATTGGTTAATGTCTTGGCGTATAACTTTTTTCTGATAAGGCTTCCATCCAAACTCACGCAAATCCTCTTCGGCCATGGATCCATCAATCCATTCTCGTTTATTTAACTCGAGTGTCTTATAATCGTATCTAAGCTTTTTAACTTTAAGCGCTTCTTTATAATACATGTTATAGTATTTTGAATGAAGCTGTGGTATCTTTTTTGCTTCTTGCGCTAATTGGGTTTCATCAATTTTAGAATCGCCAGCCCAAATTTCACTAATATCGTCAGTACTCATGTTAACCTCTCATTGTGCATATAATACTATTATATCACACTTATAATGGATTGTCAACTGATTCTATTATGTGTAAACCTGTCATATCTGAATACCATTGATGCTTCTGGGTATTGAATATCAGATTGTGTTACGTCCAAAGTAATCTGACTTAATGATACTGGGAAACAATTTAAGAATGTAAATGATATGTTTGGATTTTTATTGCTATTTAATATAGTAATAGAAATATCAGAAACAATACCATCGTCTGTTTTCTCTAATCTGCCAAACTGAGCAAGTTCTACAGGCGAAGTGATAGCCTCAAGCCAGTCTAAACATTCAAAATAATTGGCCATGTTTTCGTCAACAATAAAACTCAAATCTAATTCTTGGTATAATAACTTGTCAGGCGTATTATATAGAGTACTTAGTGGGTTTGGTGTTTCAACGGCACCGGCGCTTACTCCAGGAACTTGCATCCTTTGAGTATAAAATTCTACGTTTGGTAATCGCTTTACATTGACTGTAAAACCGATAGGAGACAAAAAATTTGTGTTCATTATGCATTTTCCTATTTACATCTGCTCAAAACTGTGATATTATTTATTTAAATTAGGTTTACTGATTCTAAATAAATAGTATTCCTTGCAATAAATGACTATATAATGGAGCTTTAAATGAGTAACGACTTTAGAATTTTGACAGCACGTCAACACGTTAGAGAAAGAATCGGTATGTACCTCGGTTCAAGTTCTCAGGAATCAGTTGAACGTTTTGTAAAAGGTGAATGGAAAACATCTAAGTATGTTCCTGCACTTTCTAAGATGATTGACGAAATACTTGACAACTCGATTGACGAGGCAATTCGTACTAATTTCAAATATGCAAATAAAATTGATGTATCTATCAATATGGATATGGTAACTGTTTCTGATAACGGTCGTGGTATTCCACAAGATAAAATATACGATGAAACTAGTAAAGAACAAATCCTTCGACCTGTAGCTGCTTGGACTCGAGTAAATGCCGGTACATCTTTTGATGATGAACGTGTAACGATTGGTACTAACGGTGTTGGTTCAGCTGCTACTAATTTCCTTTCATCAAAATTTACTGGTAAAACATGGTCAAATGGTAATCAAATTATGGTTACTTGTAAAAATGGCGGCGAAGACGTTAAAGTTACTACGCGAGACAAAAATGGCTCTGGTACTGAGGTATCATTTGTAGCAGACTTTGATTGTTTTGAAACTGATTGCCTTGCCAACTTGGATACTATTGAATTACTTGAAGATCGTTTGATGAGTTTACAAATGGCCTTTCCTGAAATTAAATTCTCTTTTAATAAGAAAAAGATTTCAGTATCTGATATGAAAAAGTATTCGGCATTATTTAATCCGAACGTTGTAATTGAGAAAACTGAAAATGTTTCATTCTTCTTTACAACATCAGAGGATGGTTTCCGAACTAACTCATTCGTTAATGGTGTAAACACTCGAATGGGTGGTACATATGTTGATTACGTTGTAAACGGTATCGTTGATGAATTAGTAACAATGGTCAAACGTAAATATAAAGTTGAAGTTGCTAAGAATACTATTAAAGGTGGATTAACCTTTGTATTATTTGCTCGTAATTTCGTCAATCCAAAATTTGACTCACAAACCAAAGAACGTCTGACCAATCCAATGACCAATGTTCGTGAGCATTTTCAAGCTGCCGATTGTAAAGACTTCCAGTTTTACGCTCGTAAGATTATTAATAATCCTGAAATTATTGATCCAATCATTGAAGCTCAATTGGCTAAAAAGATTGCAGCTGATAAGAGAGCAGCCACAATGGCTCAGAAAAAACTTCAACGAGTTAAGGTTGCTAAACACATCTCAGCAAATCGTGCTGATGCCACATTGAAAATCGTTGAAGGTGATTCAGCGATGGGTTTCTTATTGAAAGTAAGAGATGCTAATAAGGTTGGTGCATATCCACTTCGTGGTGTGATTATGAATACGTGGGATATGAAACCTGCTGATGTACTTAAGAATAAAGAGTTATCAGAATTGGTTAATGTTCTTGGATTGAATATCAACGATCCAAATAGCATTGATGATATGACTTATCAGCATATTGCCACACTAACAGATGCTGACCACGATGGCATTGGCCACATCAGTCCATTACTTATTGCTTTCTTCTATAAATTCTGGCCACGATTATTAACTGAAAAACATGTAAAGATTACTCGTACACCGATTATGATTTCATCTAAAGGCGACAAGGTTGAATGGTTCTATGATTATAAAGCCGCTTCAAAATTTAAGACTGATAATCAAGCAGGTTGGAAACATCGTTATATCAAAGGTCTTGGTTCACTTACAGAAGACGAATATGATGTTATTATTAATAAGCCACAATACGATACGGTTACGGTTGACGACGCATCTATATTCCAAATGATGTTTGGTAAAGACTCAGGATTACGTAAAGAATACATGTTTGGATAATTGGCTATTGACATTTAATTAAAAGTATTATATAATAGTATAGAATCAAAAAGGACAATACTTTATGAGTATATTAGAATTTACAAAAGATAACGTTGGAACTAATGATTATCCAATTAGTCACGTAGCAAAAAACGAATGGCTATCATTTGCCATGTACACAGTTGAGTCACGTGCTATTCCAAACATGATTGATGGTTTAAAACCAGTTCAACGATTTTATCTTTATTCATCATTGCTAAATTCAAAGCGTGATTTCAAAAAAGTATCTGCTGTTGCTGGTATCATTTCAGATTATGGATATAATCACGGTGAAGCATCGGCCGCAGGAGCAGGTCAATTAATGGCCGCTACATGGAATAACAATGTTTGTTTAATTGAAGGCAGAGGTTCATTCGGTACTCGATTAGTACAAGAACCTGGTGCTCCACGTTATGTATACAGTAGGGTTCATAATAACTTTGAGAAATATATTAAGGACATGGATCTATCACCAGTACATGACGATCCTGAGCATGAGCCTCCTTCATATTATTTACCAGTGATTCCTTTGGTTTTAGCTAACGGAACCAAGGGTATTGCCACTGGTTTTGCTACTAACATACTTCCACGGTGCCCAAATGATCTCTCTCGCTGTGTTCGTGAATATTTGTTGAGTGGTACTATAACCAAGAAGCTTCCTGTGACCTTTCCTGAATTTAGCGGTTCTGTCACCTATGATATTGAAAATAAACGATTTATTGTCAATGGAACCTTTGAACGTAATAGTAAAACAGTTTTAACAATAACAGAAGTACCATACGGGTATGACCGAGAGTCTTATGTTAAAGTACTTAATAAACTAGAAGATGATAACGACATTGTTTCTTATGAGGATAAATGCGATAAGCAAGGATTTAGATTTGAAATTAAATTAAAATTAGCTTCAGCAAATGCTTGGACTGATGAGCGTATCATTCGTAAGTTTAAATTAACTAAACCATTATCTGAAAACCTTACAGTAATTGACCAACATGGTAAACTTCGCGAATATGATGATGAACGAGATTTAATTAAAGACTTCTGCGAATTCCGTATGAGCATATTACAAAAACGAATTGAATTGAGATTGGTTGAAGCCGCTGAACAAATTCGTTGGTTAAAAGTCAAAATGGAATTTATTCAAGCTATACTTAATGATAATATTATATTTAAGGATCGTAAAAAGAAAGATGTGGGTAATCAAATCCTTGAAAATACATCTGCTACCAGTGATGATGTTGATCGTTTATTACGTATTAACATTATGAGTTTGACCAATGAAATGGTAAAAGAGCTATCAAAAGATATTGTTAAAGCAGAAAAAGACGTAAAATACTGGACTGCTACAACGCCGAAGAAACAATTTATGTTAGACTTAGAGGAAATACAATGATTAGTACATTTAGAACATGGTTTAGACCTGTTGCCAAATTAGAAGAAACACCTAAAAAGCCTTGGGATAATATTTTAGAAACAGATGAGTTTAAAGAAACTGCAATGGCTGATAACTATATTCCTCAGGATTTTGAAATCGTTGATTGGTCACAAGAAGAAATGTTTGACCATATTTTAAAGCGCCTTGAGGAATTAGAATTTAAAATTGATAAGCTATTATAATGTATTACTCAACCTATGGTAAACCAAAGAAAGTATCAAATCCATTAATGGATAAGATGGTAGTATTTGCAGCCGATTTCCTAGAGATTAATGAAACGATTGAAATTGATTTTGAGGATGACTTTGACGAAGAGTGTGGTTATTGTAATTACGATAAAGAAGGTATTACTATAGGGATTAATCCAACATTGAGTAGAACTGAAATATGTAAAACTCTATTCCACGAAATGGTTCATGCCAAACAATATATTAAAGGTGAACTTGTTTCTGGTGTTGGACGTAAACCTTCACGTTGGTTTGGTAAACCAGTTAAAGGCGATAACTATTGGGATCTACCTTGGGAACGAGAAGCGTACGAAACTGAAGCTGCCATGTGGTCAATTTTTTCAACTGAAATATTAAAGAAAAGACTTAGATGATTATTGATGTTTATATTTCTGAAGACTCTGCTTTAAACGAACTCGCAGAAAAGTTTGTTAAATGGATATGCAAAGAATATGGAATACTACCAAGAAAAGTTTCTATTGAGGCACATGATTTAGTTGGAAACAATGGAATGTGCTTTGACGAACCTGATGGCAAGTTTACGATATTGGTAAAAGACAACAGAGATCTTGGACATATGTTTACTACGATTGCTCACGAAATGATTCATGTTAAACAATACATGACTCAAAACCTTGGAAAACTATTAGATGACAACAAGGATTTACCATATGCTGATCGTTGGTGGGAAGAGGAAGCGTTTTCAAATGCAATTCCATTAGTAACAAGATTTAGTAATTTAATTTCACTTTAATTCAAATTAGCTATTGACATTTGATGTCGAATCGGTTATATTAGAATCAACAAATAAGGAAATATACTAATGACTATCGAATTTAATACTAAAACACCACTTACAAATATAAACGAATTGATCGCTTTATACCATTCATATGTTAAAGATAACGATGAGTTTTCTGAAATGTACGACGAAGATGCAAATGACTTTATGCAAGCTCTTTCTTATTTCCGTCAAAACGATACTGAAGCACTTGCAAAACATGTTATGGTTATGGATACTTCACCTCGTGAAAGAATCATTGAAGCATTTTATTTTGATTGTGGTAATGATTTCGTTGAAAACGTTCTTGGTTATACAATGAGTCAATCTTGGATTGATTTTCAAGCACAAAGGAGTGCATAATGTTTTTTATAATAGTAGTTACATTCATGTTAATTTTTGGATATATCGGAACTTTGTTTAACGATATGGAAAAATCTGAAGGTGAACTTGGCGCTCTAGCGTGGTCCTTATTTGGTGTCATAGTAGGTTGTGGAGTTACAACTTACTTTGGTATTATTTAATTTTTATTGAAATTAAATGAAATTAACTATTGACATTCCATGTCGAATCGGTTATATTAGTATTATAAACAAAACGAAAGAGAATCACTATGGCTTCAATTAATCTAACATTCTTCGAACAAACTAATCAGCAACAAATTATTGCTTCATTTGGTCGTAAAATGATAAACTTTTCTGAAAGTGGATTAAATATGCACGTACCTTTGGAAATCTTAAATGCTTTCTCACGTGTTGGCGAAGAAATGGCTGAAACAGGTTCAATGAAAGACCTATTACCTGTTGATATGCAAGTTGTGAAATATGCAAGGAAAGTAATGAAATGATTAACATGGATAAAATGTACGAACCGTCTTTTGAAGACATCTTAGTATCTCAGATTAGAGACTGGGGTATTGATAACGTTGAAAACAGTTTTGCTATATCCCTAAGTGATTTAACAGATAAATACTGGGAGAGCAACTTAACTCACGGCCTTGAAGGCAATGAGCTTGAGCTAACATTAGAGGCCGAAGGTTCAGAACCGATCATGGATTTAGAAAATACATATGGAGAACAGCCCTATGTTTAACAATTTTAAGAATACCAGTGTAGCAATTGCTCCATTGGTTGTAATGGCCGCACTGGCCGTGCCCACCAGTTCTATGGCGCAACCACGAAATGCTCGTGTTGTTGACTACGATAAGACCATAGTAACTGAAATACCAAAGACAATACAGGTCTGTGAAAACGTTAAAGTGCCTATCTACTCCTCTGTGCAAGTACAGGGTGATGCAGGTGGCGGCGCCTTACTTGGTATGATTCTCGGAGGTATCCTTGGTAAAGGGGTAACAGGAGATGATGGTGGAGCAGCGGCTGGTGCGGTCCTGGGCGGAGTTATTGGTGCTGATAAAAACCAATCCCGAACAGAACAACGAATCGTTGGTTATGAGAATGAGCGTCAATGTGGAGACAGAACCACATACGTATCATCAACACGTGACGTTTATAGTCACTCAATTATGTTTTTTAAATTAGATAATCTTAATTATGAATTGAGGTTTCAACGTTGAGTGAAATTATAGTTTGGAATATATTTTTCTGGTCAACCTATATTGGTATAGGTAACCTCCCTTATCACTTAATTCAGAAAGCAATAGACGATGTTTAAGTTAACGAGAGATGGCAAAATAGTAAAACATATTATAATGGTCGGACCTGCGAATAATAATTTTAAAACGCCAAAAGTAATTGACTTAGAGTTTAAAACTCTTAACGCAGCTAACGAAGTAGCAGAGGTTTTAAAAGCCGATGTAATTGATACTCAATCTAAAAAGGCTGCATAAAGAATTAGGTTCCTTAGCTCAGCAGGATAGAGCAAGTGCCTTCTAAGCACTAGGTCGTAGGTTCGAATCCTACAGGAATCGCCAGAAAAGGATACAAAATGTGGATTTTAGTTTTTATATATTTTTATGACGCTACAGCATATGTAGAAACTTATGATGTTTATAATTCAATGTCTGAATGCTTTAATGGTAGAGATGTATTAGCATCAGATGTTGGTAAAGGTGATGGATATTTTAAAGCTGGCCAACAAGCAGTTTGTATAAACCTTCAGTCGACATAGACTGTTAGCCCGCGTGGTGGAATGGTATACACAACA
>Ga0209092_10000707_pt1 | contig 33355 bp, 14 predicted proteins | sample FraStrMetagenome_FD_187446 | JGI IMG/M metagenome (GOLD analysis project Ga0209092, IMG submission 187446) | Marine eukaryotic phytoplankton communities from Arctic Ocean - Fram Strait ARC3M Metagenome (SPAdes) (version 2) | ecosystem: Environmental > Aquatic > Marine > Oceanic | place: Fram...
AGGTCTACTTCGAGTAAAAAATGTAAACTCAACTCGAAGCATTACATCTTTCCAATATTTCTTTCTGTTCAATATTCTGCAATAAGATGGTAGATCAAGGAAAAATGATTAACAGCAACATGGCGAAACGTTCTAGTAAAACATGAGATCAAAAATGTAGTTGTAATCTACATGATATGGAGATCATGAATTAAAAGATTTTAAGAAAAGTAGACAGGTGAAAGATCTTCCCATGGTGTATTGATAAGAAATTTTGTTTGTCTGGAAACTCATTTTGAAAGTTTTGTGCAATTCAAAAAAGTTTGAATTTATGAAAAAAAGCAGAAATTCTCTCCATTTCTATTCTAAAAATAAGTCTCCATGAAACGATCAAGTACCAGCCATACAAATACAATCGCTAAATCATGCAAAACAAAATTATCTCAAGCAAAAAGACATTATAGTGAAGGAAACTATAGAAAAGCCCTCTCTGTTTGTGAATCTATTTACATCCTCAATGCCTCATACACCGATAATTTACTTCTCCTAGGTGCAATACATCTACAACTTCGCAATCTTAGCGAAAGCATATTTTATAATCAGCAATGTCTCCGTGTAGATCAATCATGTTCTGAAGCCCATGCAAACATTGGAAACGCTCTTAAAGAACTAGGTGACACAAAATCTGCTTCGAATTTTTTTGATAAAGCTATTCGAATTCAACCTAGGTTTGTAAATGCTTATTGTAATTTAGCGTCAACTCAGTTCGAAGAAGGGCATTATAAAAAAGCTATAGAGTCGTTTCAGGCCGCTACGACATTACAGCCGCGGAATGTGCATGGCCACTGTAACCTAGGAAATGTATACAAGTCTCTGGGAGATTTAGATGCTGCAAAACAATGCTTCATCATGTCCATCAAAATCGACCCAAGATGCGCTATTGCATGGTCGAATCTTGGTGGAATTTTTTATGATGATAGAGACTATGACAATGCCATAACAAGTTATCAACATGCACTTAACCTTTTCCCTAATTTTCCCGATGCACATTCGAATTTAGGAAATGCACTTTTACGCAAGGGAATGTCAGATTGCCATGAAAACACAATTCAAGAAGCTTTAAAATGCTACAGAAAAGCTGCTGAATTGAGACCAGATTTCGCCGTCGCTTTGGGTAATTTGGGAATGTCATTATATTACATTGCTATGAATGAAAATATCGAAGGTTCTAAAGAAGTGCAAAAAATGCTTCAGCGTTCAATCCAGTTAGATTTGAAATATCCAGATGCATTGAACAATTTAGGAGTCAATTATTTGCAGCAGGGTAGACTAGATGATGCGATTAAGTGTTTCTTAAGAGCAATACGTCTGAAGCCAGACCATAATCACGTGTACAATAATTTAGGAATCTGTCTCATTCAGAAGGTAAGGAAGTCTAAATTGACCTATATCCGTCTATATTTTTCTCACTTTGTATCAAAATGTTTCATTGCAAGGATCTCATTTTAGAAGGCATTCATTGTTACAATATTGCAATGAAATTAGCAAACAATTTCTCACATTCAATACTCAACTCGACTTCTTTGTTACATGAGCATGGATTACTAGACGATGACGGGTCCTGTGCCAGACATGTATTAGAGAATGAGCCAGAATTTATATCGGCGTACCTACAACTGGGAAATGGTGAGTTCTAACAATTTTGAGCATAGTAATTTTATCGAGGTTTATGCTTATGTACCTTTTAAAAAATTAATACAGCTCTCAGAAAAAAAGGAAAAATCAAAGAAGCAATTCATTGCTACGAAATTGTTACTAAATCTAGGATAATGATTCCAGAGGCATATTTCAATCTTGCATCTTTATATTATCAGATGGAGGATAAAGACACTTCAATACATTTATATAGAACAATGAAAGACCACGGTGGTATTGCATACTCTCACTACTTGATGGCTGAGTGTTGTGACTGGTCAACGTGGGATAACGATTTAATTGAAATAGGAAAATTTGTTTCGGAAAAAGGAACTCAAAATAAGTTTATCTCGAGCTTACAACCGAAGCAGATCCAAATCTTACCAAATCTATGCCCAAAGAAGATACTTGAAATCTATGAAACACAATCGACTCAACTCAAAAAGTTTGTGCTAACAAAAAAATCTTCAAACGTGACAAAGCAAAGAAAGAGCATGAAAATGAAAGTTGGATACGTATCGAGTTTTTTTGACAGTAGTCATCCGATAGGATTTCTGACCCAAGGTTTATATGAGCTTCATAACAAGCAGGAGTTCGAAATCTTTTGTTATAGTATTGGTGCAGGTCAAGAAAGTTGTCCGTCTCAAAAGATACCAAAAGGATGTAATCACTTTTTAAACATCAGCTCTTTTTCGGCAGAGAAAATTTCGCACCAAGTGCAATGTGATAATATTGATATTCTTGTTTACCTGGACGGTTATACAAGCAACAAAGAAATTAATTTAGCTTTTGCCATGCATAGAGCTCCCTTGCAAATCAATTTTATGGGAAATTATTGCACACTAGGAAATCATTTTGACTATATTATAGGGGACCAGTTTACGATAGAAAACCAAAAGCACTTTTCTGAAAAGATAATTTACCTTGAAGGAACTTTTGCTATGACAGCATACAATAATACTACGTCTCTTCTTCCTGAAGTAAAATTAAGTAACGAATTGATTCGTTCAAAGTATGGTCTTTCGGATGATCTTTTTGTATATGCTTGCTTCAATCAACCATTCAAAATTGACCCAATCATATTTTCATCTTGGATGGAGATTCTTAACAAAACTGAACAAACAGTTCTCCTCCTTGTCCGTTTCGACAAAACTGCCGAGGAAAATATAAAGCAAGAAGCACTTAAAAGGAACATAAATACCGATCGCATAGTCTTTGTAGATTTAAAACCGTTTCATGAACATATTCAGAGGTGTCATGTTGTTGATCTTTTTTTAGATACACGTACTTGCAATGGCATGGCCACAACTTGCGATGCACTTTGGTCTGGTATCCCTATGTTAACCATAGCCGGAAGTCATATGCATAATAGAGTTGGGGCAAGTTTAATGAAGACCTTAGGTATGGAAAAATTTGTTGTAGATTCATTAGATGATTACGTAAATCTCGCCATTTCTTTAAATCAAGATGAATCGGTATATATATCCGCAATTCGAAATCTAGAAGAAAAAAGATCAAATTCTGCTATCTTCGATGGTTCTACATGGATGAAAGGATACGAAAGAGCTTTGAAAAAAGCGTTCAACTGTTTTGAATCTGGATGTACTCCGGAGCACATTCAAGTCATGCAACCACCGATATAATAGTTTTATTAATTATGTATTATGTTCAGCAGAAGTGTTTTTTTTAGTAGCAAAGAATTATATAGTAATGCAACTCTCATGGTACTTTTTGGTTGCTAAAAGTGAATTAAAAATCGAGATTTTATTCAGAGCACTCAAAGTTAGACAGAAAATATAACTTAGTAATGATTTAATTTATCAATTAGTCCCAGGTTCGCTCCAAATCGTGTTCATTGACATCGCTACTCTTGTTGGAGTCAAAGTCTCCAATAGAAGTACCTTTCTTCATTTCTTCAATTATAATATTTTGCTCCTCCTGACTGAAATTATCCAGGCGTAAACTCTTGAATTCACTAATTTTACCAGACTGGTCTCCTACGAGTAGAGTATGTTCCTTTTCATTCGGTATACGCAAGCAAGTGATTGGACACGAATGAACTTTGTCTGGTGCCAAATGTCGCATGATGAAAGAATTATTTTTGTTATCAAGACTCCATAGCCTTATGTCACCATTGATATGTCCAGTTACAGCAACAATTCCTTCTTCCATCCACTCTGGACAAGCTGTTGCTATAGCACAACTTGGCTGGCTTTGGCTTTCGTAAGATTCCAGGTCCTTACTTCCCAAAATATTTCCATTTATATCAAATAGATTTAACTCTGTCCCAACAAGTGTTAGGATATTCCCGTTTTTAATATTTATTGAAACAGACTTGACCGCATTACGAAAATATGTATCAGGATCCTGAAATTCTATTGTTGAAGCATTCAGGGATTGTTTAGAATGCTTAAGTTCTCTGACAAAAGTCAAACGACGAAGGTCCCAAACCAAAACATTACCATCTGCACCTCCACTAACAATTGTTCCATCTGTTGTGCTTACATCAAGGCATGTAACTTTACCACTTTCATGCCCGCACAAAGTTGCCTCTAAGAGAAGTTTTTTTCCGGCGTTCTTCCATACACGTAACGTAGAATCCTCGCAACCCGTAATTAGCCATTGCCCGTCTTTAGAAGGTCTCGCAATAGAAATAGGTGCTCTATGCATGCCATCATGTATACTCACTACCTGATTTACCTCACGATTCTTAGAAGATGGCATTCCAATATGCACACTTACACCATTATTCAAACCTCCGAAACGGTAATATCTCTTAAATGGATTGAAAAAGCAACAAGTACTTCCAGCACCAAATATCTGACCTTTAGCAAAGCATATGTCACCGACAGATGAATCTGATTGACCTGTCATCCCAACTCTGCACGTATCCCATGATATAGCTTGTAAATGCACACGATGCATAGCACCGACCACACAGAATGGAGGAGTAAGAGCCGCTAAGTATGGTAAAGCGTTAAAATCTATACTTTTTTCTTTTGCAGCGACAAAAGTATTCCTTTGAGGAAATGGTTTACGTGCGAGTCTACTTGGGGTTTGACCAAAATTATGGATTTGTGCAATAGTAGCTTCGCGTTCTACTGGATCTGTTATTGCATTTAAATCAACTTGGCCTTCATAAGTAAGATGGACGAACATGTTCAAAGCTTTAACTGCTTCCCTACCACGCTGCTTGTATCCAAAAATTAGATCTAACCAGTGATGCAGGTTCTGGCTTACATATTTACTTTCTAAAGCCTACAATAGATTTCATTCATATATTTTAGAACACTTCATAGAATATAAAATAATTTCAAGGTAAGAATAAAGAAGACACATACCTGTCTGTTTATTCGTACAAACCTTCTGGGGTCACCTTTTGCCCAGGGTGGAAGAGTTACATGATGAACAACTTTACCTGATTGCGTTGTCCCGAAATCAAACATATCATTATTCTCAAGAAATTCTGGAAAGTAAAAGAATTCTGGAATAACCTCTCGCACATCTTGCAAATTCTCTCTGCTCGCACTCTTCCAACTTGCTTTCACACAATGAAATAATCTATCTGGAACATCAAACCTCCCTCCTTGTAGAGAAAGTGCTAATCTTGAAAATGGCTCAAGTCTCATCAGATAGTATAAGACGTACGCAGCACACGAATAATGTGTGCCATAATGGAATGGGGGTGGTTCGTGCTCACTCATTGATGTATTACTCTCAAGAACTTCAAATCGTTCTCTAAATTGCTCTGCTCTTTCTTCCACTTGTGCGCCCATTGGTTTGGAAAGATCACGATAAATTTTGGGGTCGTCAAGATCTATTTCTTCGCTTTCATAATCACTCAGAATCCATGGAAATACAGGATACTGCGTTAGATCGTTGTATGTCCTACCTGCAAAAGAGTTCAAATACATAATGAAGTCAAAATTGGTCACTCGCCCCCTCACCCATTCATGAGTTATTTTAGCTCGTAAGCTATTCATGAATTTGTCATAGTTTATTGTGTGCAATGAAGACTGATTCTTTGAGTAAAAAATGCTATTGGGTAAAGGAGATGACAAAATTTTCGTGAGAACTTCTTCTCGTTCACTGTTCGAGGAGAACGCTACAAGGGTACCGTTTCTATGGACATCAAAAAACTCAAGAGCGATTTGCTGCAGTTGATATCGACGACGATAAACAGAATGAATATCGCCAAATGATATTCGTCGGCTGGTATGTTGATATGTTACTTCATCTTCCGCGATGTGCGATTGACTGTCTTTCTTCTCAGTTCTCGATAAGTTATGGATCTGCTGATTATTATCAATTGTATCATGATGTCTATCTCCTAACGAAGTATCTTCATTTACAGTTTCGCTATCCATTGAAGAGAAATCATTCGGTCGTAAATTGACGTAAAATGTAGAAGTTGATTTCTCTAACCGATTAATTTTACCCTCGAGGCCATCACCTTCTTTTTGCTCAAAACCATCAACAATATATATGGCATCGCGGCACCATAAAAGAAGAGCATCTCGAACTTCTAGACCTGTGCACCGCTTTACATTGTATGACTTTTCTGGCCACTCGCCCTGCTCAAGAATACCAGTAATAACATCATAGCTCGACGCAAATATATTATCAATCTCATCAGAAGCCTCAATGTTTTTGTCTTCATCAGCATTTGAAAAATCATCGCTGTCTACACTGGTTGCTTCTGCATCCATGCTCTCTATTTTTACACTCGAGTCTTCCATTATGGTCTCTGTGATAGACGATGATGAATTCAAATATTGGTCAGGATAAGTAGCAGTTTGATCAGTTCCATCTTCACTGAAATCTTCATCAAAATTTCCTTCATTGAGAGTACTATCATCATCGTCTTGAAATAAATAGTCCCTTGAACCTCTTCCAAATGATTTGAGCTTCATTTCTCGTAAAAGAGCTGTTGTAGCTTCTACACTTTCATGATTTTGATCAAACAATACGCTTGGCCGCCGCTCGTCATCTAGGTGCTCTAATATTTCTGGGACTGCAACTGTAACCTGATTATTTGATGTCATTGATTGAATGCATTCTTCATCTTCTGTATTTGTTATTGACCTATCAAGATTATATAGTTTTTGAAATTCGTAGTTTGGAAGAAGGCGTCGTCGTTGTCTTTCGTAACCTTCGCTCAGGTCTAACTTCCATCGGGCCTGTGAAGTCTTAGTAAAAGTCTCTTGCTCTTCTCTGGCTGTGTCAATATTTGTGGATCTAGCACCCTCATTATGAATAAGGTATGAACCACCGCCTTCCCAGATAGAATGTGTACCTTTGAGTTGACGTAGCAAAAGCTTCCATTTCATTGCACCAGATGACAAGGCATCAAATCCTTGGCGTTTCCAAGTTTCGTGTTGTTTTGCCGTTCTTTCGTGTAATCCCCGAGCTTGTTCGGCTCTTTCGAGACCTCCTTGGATTGTTCTATCTGATGTATCTTGTGCTGTCATCTTTAACAACATCACCTTTTGCTCATTTTCGATTGCATCCTCAGGTGAGGCAGGTCCTGTTGCTGGACCAGGCTGTAATTTGAAGGACAAGATATGTATGTTATGAAAAACTGCATCAATTTGCTCGTGATTACGTTCTAACCATTCGAAGAAAGATGAATACTTTGGTTTTCCGGTTTTCCCCAATTTTTTGGTGGATGTTGAATTCTTCCTACGAGGCACAGTACTAACATTTTCAGCGATCGTTGCAGCTTCGTGTGCAACAAGCAATGCACAAAATCCACCTCTATTCATCAAATCAATAGTTTCTACCTTATCTTCTGCATTGCGAATATCAGATATAAGAAGTTCTGACATGAAACCTTTTCGTTGCTGTAGAAGAGAAACTATTACCTCAACAGATTGTTCACGAATATCCAAACGTTCATCTCTCAAAATTCTATGCATTAATGACATTAATGCTACTACGAATGCACGATCGGGCTTCTCAACATTGTACAAATCACTAAAATTACATGATCTCGAATAGGGAGGATAGCGTGACAAACTCGAACATAAGTAGAGAACGTACATGGGAGTTCCAAAAGCAGGAGGTTCATAAGATCCAAGTTGATTGGTTTGTCCTCGTTTTGCACTTTGAGGGCCTGAAGTAATAGGGATAACCAGAAGTTGTCTCAAATTGGTTGCAAGTTTTTTAAGAATTTCGAACTTTAAATCATCATCTCCTTCATCATAGGGATTTCGAGGGCAACTTCTTCTTAGTACTGTGAGACACGTAAGTCTTGCCAAATGTGCAGCATCGGTCACAAGCATGTATTGCCCAATATTTCCAATAGTACGCGATGCATTGGTTCCATTTGCCGTTAGAAAACGAAGGGTTTTTAAAATAATATTGACTGTGTCCAAAAGAGGTTCAGCTGTGAAGAAACCGTTCATGACACGATCCAACAAAACGCTAGAGAGTCCAATACAATTAGAAACGGCTACTGGTTTACCCCTCTGCAGAGCATCACCAACAACTCTAGAACAATGCTCAATCAGAACGAGATGATATGCTTCTACCTGCTCTAATGATGCATGTATTGGAAAGGATCTAAATAGGTCAAAAAGCAACACAGCAGCAAGCTGTCCATTCAGTACGGCGTGGGAGAGGACTAAATGTATGAGATTTACCATTCCAAAACCACTTGCTGTGTAGGCGTCATCGCCAGATCCTACAAATCTCTCTGTCGGCGTTAAGGTTGTGTCAACTTCACTAAGAGAAGATCTTCTTTTCTTTTTATAGTTTAAGCTGTGGCTTTCGCCGTCAGTGAATTGCTCCCCAGACAAGTCATAGGTAGATTGGTCATGATTTTCATCATGGATATCATCGGTTACGGTGTTCACCACTTCTGAATTTGAACTCATCTGTGCTTTCATTTTTGTATCGTGAATTAAACACAGAGATTGTGCTAAAGGTTCTAGAAAATCTTGAGTTCGACAAAATTCTTGAAAGAAAGAACTAAAACTGTGACGATGCGAAAGCAATTTGATTACGGCTTCGTTCGTTTCTCTCGCTTTCCTCCCCAAAGGATTGTCGATCGCACCTAATTGAATGTTGCGGCCAAGACATTCTGCTAATAGGGCGAAAATTCCAGTGCAAGGATCAGCGTTTGATTTTGGTCTGTTTTTACTAGACTCTAGAGAAACTAGTTCAGCCGTATCACTTTCAAAATCAAAAACTTCCATTAAGATAGATGGTTCAAGTGTTGCCAAGCATGGTAACCTCAAAATAGGAGCATGCAACAATTGAGAAATTAATGCCAGAATAATATTAGGACTTGTTGAAAATTTCGGTATACTTAAAACCAAAGGACTGAAGCCACTAGATTGCTCAAAGTCACTGCAGAATCGACGCGAGGATTGAAGCATCAAAATTAATAACCGGAGTGCAGCTCCTGCACTTGCTTCATCATAGCTACCTTCTAAAACACAGGCAAACCAAACGGGAGTCAGTATTGAGGCAAATGCAGAGAGAAAAAGTTGAGCCTGTTGATGTTTGGGATGTTGAGTGACATCATCCGCAGAAGAGCGGTGCCTACGAAGTGTGCCCATGGTTGATGCTAAATAGGATTGATTCGAGCTTGCACTTCCATTTCCATTTTGTTGCCTTGATTCTTTAGTTGGAGTGTCAAAGCTGCGACTCGCGGAAGTTTCAGCATTTACCGATACAATCTCATTAACACCATCAACAACAAGCTCTTCGAGAAGACGTAGCAGATATATACGTGCTACTGGCCCCGGAGCAATTGTCTCTTCACGGAAATGATCTGTTTCTTTGTGGTCTGCAGGTCTGAAATCAATTCCATTAGAAATGGAGAGAGTATATATTGTAGCACCAACAACATCCCTTAAATCATAAGGGGTCAGCATGAATGTTAGGACACGGCGAAGCAATGTCTTACAACATTGAAGAATAGGATTATCTGGGTCCCCTCCCACAGAGACATGCTTTAACGAAGGAGGTGTCACTCTCCAAGCTTGAGACGATGGATTATTACGACGTGCTTGCTTCTCATGAAAAAAACTATTTTGCGTACTCATATCAGATACACTATCATATAGCTCTGCAGCTTCCAGCATCAAATGTATGGTCCACTCTACAATTCCAAGCAGATGCAGTCGACGTGAATTGAAACCAGCATGGAAATTATTTGATGAAACGAGTGAATTCAAAAAAGAGAGAAGTCGCAATGGTAGTTCAGGACCACTTCGTCTTAGATCCCATACCTGGTGATTAAGCAATAAATATTTAATTGCATAAAGGTCAGATAGTACCCAGTTCTCTGTCCCTGACCAGGTTGGTATTAGAATTTCTGAATTGCCAAACTTTTTCAACGATTCCGTAGTTAAGCCAGGACGAAACCCGTTTACACCAAATGCGAAGCATTCGTTCATAACTGCCTTATCCATGAGTAGTTTCTGCCTCAAAAGGAGACCCAATATTCTATATCCACCACCTACTTGGAGGGTTTCTAAGTTCGGTATGTGACTTTGAGAGGACTCTCGTATGATTTTGAGTGTCAATGCTAGAGTTGCACTTGACTTTACTGCATTTACTAAAGGAAATAATAATTTTGGTCCACCTATCCACTGTAAGTTGTCCGCGAAATTGACTGGGTCAATTATGCTAGAACTTCCCAATATTTGCGCATCTGTGCTAACACTGGCTTTATTTAATCTTGCGGTATTCACAAGTACTTTCCACCCTTTTTGACCTGTTGAATATCTGTATGCATGTGCATTGAAGCCAAAAACAACGTTCTCGTGTTTAATAGAGCAATCCAAACCAACTGATGAAAGGTTATCGTCTTGGCTATTCTTTCCACGCAGAACTTGCTCACTTGTTTCTACTTCTGGCATATTTCTCCTGCGAAGTGAACTTGCAACACTACCCTTTTCGCCTATTTCGGCTAGCATTGCAAAAGTTGCTGTTGCAGTTGCAGTCAGAGAAAGCCTTTGTGGTCGGTCACCCCAAAATAATCCTTTAAATTCTGGACCTGCGCTGAATATTGCTGTTGCGTCTTTACTACTTAAAATTCCACTGACTAAAAAATTAGGACCGAGTTCCCAAAATGGAAGGGGATCTCTGACAATACCACTTGCTGCGAAAACTGGATTGGGTACCCCGATATGAACCTGAGATGTTGGTGGTAAATTTACATGGTCTACTGCGATGTCATTCCCGAGAGGCCTTCCGTTGATATGTATGCTTAAAGTTGCTTTCTTCTGCATTATGGATCGTTTAGGAGGTTGATAAGCTAGTATGATATGGTTCCAAACGCCTTTGCACAAGGAAGTTTTTGGCAATGATACTGGCCTTGTGCGAGGCGCTGAAGAAGTTGAAACATTAATCTCTTGATTTAAAGTATTAAACCAAACGCTTATGAATCCAGATGGAGCCATAGATGTATTTGTTTGAGTCACATGGTGCACGTTATTGTCGTAATTATGTGAGGACAGATCTAGGAGAAACAAAGATCCTTCCTTCGGCCCTTTCGGCTGCAAAGGTATCCTTAACCAAAACGAATACGAAAATCCAGCGGAAACAAGAGGAGGCCAGATTTTATCAGCTCCGGTAGCTGATGCAGAGCTCACTGTTCCTGAGGACGGCATATTTTGTAAAGCAGATGAATCAATACTTTCTATATTAATAAACTTCACTCGACCTTTTTCTGCTAAGTGAAAAAAACGATCCTCGACTGGTACTTTTTGCAAATATAAAGCGACTGTATTCAAATTATCACCGCCTAAGACGCAACGGCTCACGCAGTCACCTTTTTTCGCTATTTCTGATAAAGTTTCAAGTCTAAAACAAAAGTCAGTTTCCAAAGCTTGAAAATGTTCGTCAACATAGTCGAAAGTATTTGTGTACTGTGGGTTCCGCCTGCTAGATGCTTGAATGCTACTGCTTATTATTGGAATATCGATCTGACCTTGTATTCTTTTATAATTCTCTATATCATGGAAAAGGATCGGCCCTACTATGCAACGAGCTAAATTTACAAAGTCACAATAGCTCATGTTGTAAGCTGCCAACTTCTTTAAAAGCAGAATAAAGTGAGAATGTAGAGCATGCTCATTATCCTGAATTATATTTCCAAATTCATTTTCTTTGGTAAGGCTCTTAGTCAATCCACTGCTTGAAATTTGGGGTAACGTTGATCCATTTTTATCCGTGCCACATAAGTCAAGAATTGCATTCATGGATTTTTTTGATAATGATATTAATTCATTAGGTAGATTCACGGCTATTCCAAGGAAAAGGCGAACAGCATGGGGATTATCTACAAATTCAAGAGTCTTACACCCAGAAAATTCCTGATCGTCAGTAAAAATTATACTTGGTGCCATGAGCGAAAGTGCAAGTTTTAGTATTCTATACGCATATGTCTCACTGATCAGTATGCCTGTGTTCATTATTGCATTCGAAAACTTTGTGTAAAATCCAGATTGATAAAGATAAAGTTTGTTTTTTTCACTAAAGCTTGTATTTAAAATGCTCTCTTTGCGTGATGTAGCGGTAGAATACTTTCCGCCATCAGTGGGTACTATCGATAGTGATAAAAGGGGAAAAATCGACGTGAGAAGGTTAATTATCGCCGCCGATGAATTATTCTCATCATCTGAATGGTTATGCTCTGCATCAATACGATTTACATATCCTTCTTTTACACTTTTGACTGCACGAATCAAACTTTCATAACCATTTCTTTTCTTAAACATATCCTGAACAGATTCATTGATTTGGAAGCTATTTTGAAACACACTTATTACATCTAATTGTCGGGATATTGATTTGGAGTCAAGGCCAAGTGGGCAAAATTTACTCAAAGGGTACCGTTTGGATGTTACTGTGCTTAGCTGATCCAATACATCAATAAGACATGATACGTCATCATGGAGAGAGTCATGTGCTTTCCTATTCCTCAATATAGCTTCAAATACAGAAAGTGCAGATTTTGACGCATGATCTCCAAGGGAAGTAATTCCCATCGTTAAGAGAACGTGTAAATTAATCCTGCTAGAATCAGACGATTGTTGCTGCGTCACTACCGAATGATTGGAACCCGAAGAGTTATCTTTTACCGGTTGATCCTGAGTAATGAATTTTAAAATTCGACAAAGCATACCAAAAGCCTCATCAATTTCAGTGCTTCGTGGTGGACCAGGAATAATTTCATCAGAAGCAAGTTCATTGTTAATTTCTTTCCCTGCAGAAAACTCCTCAGATCTAGTAACCACGAGCGATAAGAATGTATTCATTTTTTCACCTTGTAATCCACATTCGTTTAAGATCTTTGCAATATTTCTATCTACTTGTAGCAGTTTTTCCAAAGTTTGACACAACATTTCTGCATCATTTCTTATTCCATCGTAAAAACTTCCGTGTTCCCCACCAAGAAGCGCTGTACACATTGCTGTAAAAACTTCACATGCGACTGTCAATGGCCTTACGGCGTCGCTATTGGGAATACCCGTGCAAACATATTCTAAAGTCTTTAGGGTTAGGATTTTCAGAGAAACGTCTTTAAATGTTGGAAAGGATAGCAAATACTGTGATAGTATGTTGAATTTGGGTTCGATGATATTGAAGTTATTGCAATTGTCGGAATACAACTGGAGGGCTACGATCAACAATTCCGACAGCATGTCATAACCAGCAACTACGTTTGTGGACGATAAAGTGAGACTTTTAGCGCTTGATATGACAATCTTAACCATACTTTGTAAATTCGATTTGGAGATATCTGGTACTTTGCCCTGATTTGAGTCAGCGTATGTTTGAAGAAGCGGTATACTCCGAACCATTAAATCTTCCACAATCACAAACGCTCTTATATTTGTTGCAAGTTTCGATTCGTCAGCAAAATGTGGGGATGTTTTTAAAGTCACGACTGGCGAGTATGATGCATCAGTCTGGCAGCATACCAGAATAGATACAAGTTTCAGTATTTCTTTCATATTTTTTTCGCTTGAATGCGATATGGCATATGTAAGAATATGGTACCCCCCTGCATTTTCAAAATCAGTTACTAGCTCGAAGCAATCATATTGGCATGAGTGTGTGACTAAATGTACAATGGTGTTGAGGGAGGTTACCCATAATCCAGCCTCCTCTGCCTCTTTTCCAGTCAACGAGTTCGGCACGAGTGATTTAGTTTCCTTTGTCATTCCGCAAAGTTCTTTGATATCTTCTGTCATGAAAACTATCATATTATGCTCATGTAAAAATTTAACAATTGTTGTTGATAAACATCGCTCTGCAAATAAAATAATTACATCAGATGCTGCCTTAGCAATATGTACACCATTTGGAGGGTACGATGCACCTGACAGTTTAAGAAGGCCAAAAACATGAGGACGAAGCTGTTCACCAACAATCGGATCTACACACAAGAGACAGAGAAGATTTTTTACTTTCGCTGTCGCATCTTTGCTTAATAAGTGAAAGTTTTCAGCACTATATTGGTTCTTACTGCCCGGTTCACTCGCTGATGCTTCATTAAAGTTGATATTAATTTCTGAATCCGCATTTTCAAGTTCTAGAACTCTAAGAAGTCTAAGACAATGAATCAAATTAGGTGGAAGCTCCTGCTCCAAACATCTTAGCACAAATTTCTCGCATTTTGCATTTTGTAACAAAATATCTAAATCCGATAATTTTCCTGGTTCGCCGAAATTTGTACATAATTTTAAAAGATCGATATTCCACTCATCTGCCCTTTTCGCGGCAGCAATAATTCTTTGAACTCCATCAAAGAAATTTCGTGCAGATGCAGATACTTTTCTTTCTATATCAGCATCTGATGTAGATCCAGAGCCCCTCATGAGACTGAATATGCCGGATGCCCTACGTGCACCCTGAGACATGGCACTTATATTTTGAAGTTGAATGTGAAACAAGTTGCGATTATTAGCCAAGTTTGTAAATGAGAGGAATTTTCACATGTCCAAGAATCAATTTGATTGATAGTTGAAAGAAAGTAAAAATCTCATGAAGAATGAATGCAAGCAATCCTGCAACGCATTCCAATAGAAATAGATGAATTTGTCAAATATAAGAAAACTTACCTTTGCGATGACATCCCGGGCGTTTTATTATTTTCATTATCGACATTATTTCGGTTATCTTTTTGCATTAAATTTCTTCGTGAAGAATCATAGGAGAGCAGCCCTCCAAATGTTCGTTGCGTCTTCGATCTCTCCCTTGAATTATTATCCGCTGCTTCTGAGGAGGATGTTTTCTTATCATTATTCTCGGAAGTTCGTGAGGATCCCGCTTGTGTCAACCTTTCCCACATTTTTCAAATGAGAATTTGAAAACCCTTTCCACTCGTTGAATCGGAACGATAATGTGTGTTCAGAATGATACCATACAACAATATCCAGAAATCAAAGTCAAAGTCATCTGTGAAAAAATTGTTACCAATTCGTGTTTCCCTCAGTATGAAATTGGTTTCCATTGAGATGCCTTTCAATCATGATATTACATCATGCACATTCAAAATAACGGCAGAATTTCTACTCTACTAGACTCCTGTTCCTACGGCTCTTTGACGTGTGTGGGAGTATCAGCAGGTTCGAGTGATTGTCGATTTATTATGAGTATAGTAAGCTTACATACTAATTTTTAAATATGAGAAACACAATAATATCAATTTATTGTCCTATGTTTTTTCATAGACTTAGATTAAATTTTTACATGTGGAACAAAAGATTTGGAGAGTTCATACATTAAAAATCTAAATGTATGAACAATTGCACGTATATCTGAATATGCTGATAATCAACTTGTCACCTAAAAACATCTGAATGTGCGTGACCTTAGTTGTGCTGCTGATCATGAAATTAATTATTTTAGTCATGGAGCTGTGTATGAAAATTCATACGAACTATAATTTTGTCAAGAGGAGATTAATTTGCGTAGAATAAGTCTTGTTCCTGTTTTTCCCAAATACGACATGATGTAATTTTATTATTTTTCTTCCTACTGTACCGTACGGACCGCATATATATTTTGAACGCGGCTACGTATTGTTCAAAGAATTTGGTGCAACATAAGCAATCATTTGAAATAATGCTTATTGTGCCGTACAAGGAGACGTGTAGAACAACAAGATGTGGTTAACAGCTGATGAGAAGTCTATAATGTAACATATATTAATTTGTTACATTTTAGTCTCAATTGCTACGGCATTAATAACTTTCAAATAGAAGGGTAATAGCAATATTCAAACATCAATTAGACTCAAAAGGCCTACTTTCATCTAAGTGAAAGTGATTTAGACACATGGATAGAAATAAATATACATCACTGTGTGCAGTGAAATATTATTAGAGAAAAGGTTCACCTACGTCAGCTTGAAGAAGAAAGTTCTAATAGTACGTCTGACTATGGTCAGATTCCAGGTTGAATTTTATTTCAAGTTGTATCATTCGAATTCAAACAAAACTACCACAATTCTCAAGGATAAAATTATGAGAGTATTGCAAGCTGCTCTCGTCCTTCTTGCATCACCATCGGTGCAAGCATTTTCAACAGTCGTTCCACAATCTTTACAGTTTGCTGGAACAAGTCGATATAACGCGATTGACTTTGGATTGGGCGCTCATCCAGCCAGTAAGAGTGCCTTATTCGCCGCAACGGAAGACAAAATTGCTAAAGAATTATTAGATGACAATGAGAAGGAAAATGCTATTTCGAGCGACGCTCTGAATGTAACTACAACCTCTATCCCCAAAGAAGAGAAAGAAATTTTAGAGAATGAAACAATAGAAGCAACTGAAACAAAAGATGCAAACTCCTCTGAAGTCGCAGTTGTTGTTACAGTAGATGCAACAGAAACTACTGAAATCACGGAAGCCTTAGAAGATGTTACTGAATTGACAGAATCAACCAAAAAAATAGAATCAAAAACCGAAAAGGATCTACCAACTGACGAAGAGCTGCTTGGTGCACTGATGAAAGTCACTGATGAGTTAGTTGATGACATGGTAGATGAATCGTGTGAAGTAGAAGTTGATACAGGTCTTGCTGCCGATCCTGAATGTATGGATGAATCCCGTATGACCAAATTCAAAGAATCCTTGTCCGGTATTGTTTCAAAAACATTGAGCTTAGTTACTCGTTCCAATTCTCTGAGCGAAACTGACATTGATGATGTTGAGGATGAACCTGTACCAGAGGGTGAAATTTTAGAGCAAGGGTGGGAAACTCGAGGAAATTCTTCTGCACTTCGTCGGAATGCTGAAGTTTGGAAATTTGCTCTCAAGTGTGTTTTCAAAGCATTGAAACCAAGAAAACTTAGGAAAAAAGGCGCCTCAGATGAAGAAATAGAAACTGCAAAAACAGAAGCTGCGACCTTTATCAGAGATGGACTCCTTCGACTTGGACCTACTTTCGTGAAACTTGGGCAGGTTTGCAGTACAAGAACAGATGTACTCCCAACAGAATATTGCGAAATCTTGAAAACATTACAGGATGATGTCCCAGGTTTCTCAGGCAAACGCGCTAAAGATATTATCACCAAGGAACTTGGAAAGCCCGTTAACCAAGTTTTCAAAAACTTCTCAGAAAAACCTCTTGCAGCAGCTTCTTTAGGGCAGGTTCATACAGCTATATATAAAGGGGAAAAAGTTGCAATCAAGGTTCAACGTGCAGGATTAAAGGAGCTATTTGATGTTGATTTGAAAAATCTAAAAAAGCTTGCTGAACTTTTGGACAAATTCGATCCTAAGACTGATGGAGCTGATCGTGATTGGGTGTCTATTTATGAAGAATCCGAACGTTTGCTATATCTTGAAATTGACTACATAAATGAAGCATCAAACGCTGAAAGGTTTGCAAAGGATTTCAGCGAAATTGATTATGTTCGCGTCCCAAATGTTTACCGCGAAGTAAGCACACCTCGTGTTCTCACCATGGAATTCATTGAATCATTCAAACTTACTAACATAGAAAGAGTTGAGAAGCTTGGACTTGACAGAGAAGTCTTGGCAAAACGTACAGCAGATGCATTTTTAAAACAAATTATTGAAACTGGTTACTTCCATTGCGATCCTCACCCAGGTAATTTGTGTGTTGACACCAGTGGAAATTTGGTTTACTATGATTTCGGAATGATGGATGAATTAAAACCAAATGTTCGAAGTGGATTCCGTAAATTTTGTACGGCATTGTTCTCTGGAGGTCCTACTGTTGATACTTTGACTCTTTCTAAGAATGCAAAGATGCTAGTTGATGGTGTAGAAGAAGCTGGTGTTCTCGCTCGAGGTGCTGATAGACTGGCTGTTGAAAAGCTTGCTCGTTTCTTCATGCGTACTTTCAAAGACAAGCAACTTGGCAAAAAAGGAAGTAACATCAAACAAACAGTAGGTAATGATTTACAGACTTTGACAGAGAATAATGTGTTCAGGTTCCCCAGTACATTTACATTTATCTTTAGAAGTTTTGCTAGTATTGATGGTATTGGAAAAGGACTTGATCCAAAGTATGATATTGGAAAACTAGCCCAACCTTTTGTCGAAAAATTCACCGACTCGCAGAATTATTCTTCTCCAGCTCAAAAGAATTTCAATATCTTCCAAAAAGCAACTGGATTGAATGCACAAGATATTGAAACTGCTGTTTCTTCGCCAAGAAAAATTGCGTATGTTGAAGAAACATTGAGAGCTATGGAATCAGGAAATTTGAAAATCCGTGTTCGATCTCTAGAAAATGAAAAGACATTGGAAAGAATGGTTTTGAGCCAGTCTCGTATGGAAAACCTTATACTATCTAGTTTGTTCCTTAATGTAGCTGGTTTTGGAAGTGGACTCGTTGCACCTGTTGTTGGAGTGGGAGGCGCTTTTGCATTTGGATTCAAAGCATTGATGGCAAATGTACAAATTAAAAAATTCGATAAAACACAGCTCAAGTTTGTTCAAACCGAGTTTGAGGATGGCAAAGAGACAGAGGAAGAGAGCGAATAAAACCGTAAAAAGTAACGACGAAAGCATAAATTGAAACCTTGAAAATATCTCTTCTTAGCATTCGCAAAAGACATGGAATAGCAGATAAATATGAAATTAATATCCATTGCTTCATTACTATAAAATTATCATAAGAAGACGGAAAAAAATGTTTGCTATGGAATGGACACTCATGTTTTGTGTTGCATTTTAAAAGTTTTCTAATGATTTTTTAAATGAAGTGTGAATCGTGCGTTTCTGTCGCACACCTTCCAGAAAAAATCTAGACATCGATTCCAAATCTTGTTCCCAAGAAACAACTAAACTTCTTTAATATACATCAAAAAGAATTACAAATTGAACTTGAAGGAATCGTTAGCCCCATCACGAAAATTCCATTTAAACAAATTTCTGTGGATGGGGCGCGGGTAACAGGGAAGCTCTGATTGGCGCCTTTTGAAACAGCTCGAAAAAATCAATTTATAGAAGAAAGAGTCTCTTGTTGAGAAATTATTGCAATGTCTTTCACATTTGCTTGCCAAATTGAGGCATCTTTTAAGGACGGATGCCTTTCACTTCGTAAATCGGTTCTAGATAAAATGAAAAGTGGTACTGCTCCAGGTCCAATATACAATCCAAGATCACGTGTTTTATCGACAGAGAAAAGTCTAAGAGATATTAAATTTGGGACAGGACCTGCCAGGTAAACATAAAATAATCCGTATCTCCAACTTTTTCATAAGTATTGACATTATCCATTATTAACTTAACTATATCTCAGGCACAATGATGAACCAGAACACACAAAAAGAAGGACGCCTAAAACCACACAATGTCCAGGTCCTCACACATACGATCCAGGAAAGATAAGAAACGCAATTTATATGCAATCCAACCAAAGAAACATTCCGGGTCTCAAATTTGGAACAGGTAAACGGGCATGTAACGCTTCGAATTCAAGTAAGCGAAAAACGCCTTCACCAGCAGAATATGACCCTGAAATGATAAGAAGAGGCATAATGTTTTCAAAAAGCGGTAGTACAAAAGTCAAATTTGGTACAGCTCAGATGAACGGGAAAAAAATTTCTGTGACTCCATGTCCACAGGTAAGAAAAAGCGCATCCTTCAATTCTTAATGATAACACATTACTCAGTTTCATCTCATATTTCTAGACATACGATCCCGAGGGGATAAGGAGGGGAATCAAGCTAACTAAAAAAACAGCTCCTTCAGTAAAGTTTGGAGATCCTCCTAAGATAAAAAACAGAAAGTCTTCAAGAAGCCTCACACAGCAACCTGGACCACAAGATTACGACACTGAAAAACTTCGTAACGGAGTATACTGTCTATCGAATAAAAGAAGACCTGCTGGTGTTAAATTTACCACTGGTCCTCGAACTTACAATGATATGGAAGAAAGGGAACGCGCATCAAAACCAGGTCCATCTGCATATCCAATACCTTCTACTATGGGCCCTCAGTTCAATTCAAGGTACAAGTCACAGCCAACAATATCATTTGGTGTTCGTTGAGGCAAACCTACAAGAAAAAAATCTGTTCTAATGATAAATCAAATAAAATTGTCTGCACAGCTACTCAAGAGAATAAGTATACACAAGCTTTTTTTTATTCCATCAGATCATACAGCTCAGATATTTCATATTATTGACAATGAGCTCAAACAATTCACTCTCACAAATATAGACATAGCAAACACTCAGTTATCGAACTCATCCCCGTTCATGTAATTATTTACTTTTTCAAGATTTCGCCCATATGTTTGATTACAGCATGTTCCAGGTTTTCTTTCTTTTTCTATCTTTGAATCTATTGGGTTAGCGAAAATTACTTTACGAAGAGAAAAGTCTTCAATGCAATCATTCAGATCTTATTTTGTCATCTTTTCATCGCCTTTTCTGTGGCGTAGAAGCTGTTCTTCATTAAGATATCGTTTATCTATCCGCTCTGCTTGTATTTGAGCCATGTTTTCTTCTTGTATAACTAGTCTTTTGTTAAATACAGCTAGGGTTTGAGATATAATGTCCAATTGACCAACTATGTAATCCATAGTACCCGCAAGTAATTGTGGCAAATTTTCTCTTTCATAAGTTTTTTGGTTGTATGAACATTGCTTGTTTTCGTTTTCTGGAGCTTCGTTTCCATAACTCTCTCCTTTGTAGTAGTATGTGTCGTCTCCTGCAAGACCACAAATGGTATATTGCCTTGACCTATTTTTATTTCCCCTCTCAGTATTTACAGGAGGATTATCTTGCTTTTTTTCAAACTTGAATGCTTTAATATTGGAGTCCTTATTTGACCTGCATAATCCCAAGAATGGAGCAGATACTGGTCTTTGCAATGGATTCATCTTATTTTTAGATTGTTCTCTATTGATTCCTCCGATAGCAATCTGCAAGTTGGTTTCCCATAATAAGACATTTGTGTTTTTATGCTCTCCATTTTCGGGAGAAAAGGCACTACTTGCGAAGTGTTTTCCATCGGATGAAAATATTGCACAAGAATTATTATCGAATGTATTTTGGATAATTCTATTATCTTTGCATTTGTTTGGATTCAAATCATGTAATAATCTTCCTTCTCTTATATCCCATATTTTAAGCTCGTTAGAACCAGAGCTCAATAAATAATTTCCACTACAGTGAAAAGATAAACTTGTAATACCATCATTCATGGTTGTACCTGGATAATATTGCATCATTTTATCTGTTCGGACATCGTACATGCGTATGCCTCCATCATTAGCTCCTGATGCAAGTGCAGTACCTGTCGCCATGAAATCAATCACACTTACTCCACTTGGACAATCTTTGTATGAAGTCAATTGACTACCACGGTCTATATCCCATAATTTTACTGTTCCATCATCACTGCAAGAACCAGCTAATTGGGGTGTATCCGGTGAAAATTTACAGCATTGAACCCAATTTGCATGACCCAATAAAGATCGTTGAAACCGTTTATGAGGCAACTTCCAAACTTTGATGCTTTTATCATAAGAACAAGTTAGGAGGAGAGCTGAAGAGCCATCATCCCTTGTTTGATTATGCGGGCTGAAATCAATGTGCCGTACTGGACCTGAATGTCCTCGTAAAACAACATTATCACCAGTGGCATTGGGAAGCCACAAACGCACTGTTTTATCATTAGAGGATGATGCCAACAAATTTCCAGAAGGAGAAAACTTGATAGAATTGACTTGATCTGAATGACCAAAGAAGCTGCAGTATGGAGTGTACACAAAATCAAGCAAAAGTTGAGAGCGCCAATGTCGTTTTTGCAGTTCCAAAAATCACAGGAAAGTTTTTACTAACCGATATGCGCGAATGTCGTCACTTCTTTTCGCATTTCTTTTTAATTTATCATCATTAGATTGCAAATAATCAAAGCTCCACAACGTTAATGTCCCATCTACGGAACCCGAAGCCAATATTTGTTGTATTTGTTTAGTATGGGAAGAAAATGCTGATTGTGAATGAATTGGACTGAAAGCTATACTAGTGACAGGCTTTCTATGCCCCTCTAGTGTTCTTTGTAATATTGGAGCTTTTGAGGAATTTTCAAATGTTGGCGCTTGCATTGTGTGCCTTAATCTTTGTGCAGGATCCAAGTTGACCAATTAGAAGTTATTCAAGAATTAAGAGTCAAATAGGAATACTTTTTTCGAATTAAATTTGACTTTCGCGATTTTCATCTCATTTGCCATTCTTTTGAATTTGAAAATAAAAGGTTATATAGTATGGGTCCTTGCTAGGTAGCAAAGTAACGACTCTCAACTATCGATGAAACTTTGCCTTTCCTCAATCAGGGACTATCTGTTCAAAGAAAAGACACTGCTAAATTCTAATATTTTTATATTTCTCTATTACATTAAATCGTAAATTGAACCATTATATGTTTAGTGTGTAACCAATATGACTAAATTATGTAGTTGAGCTCCGCATCATAGATAAGGTATTTATCAATGTAGACGTTACTCATTCATTCATCGTCAACACTTGGTCTTGTCATCATGCATGAAGTGTGATAACTGCAGAACATACAAATCGCACGAAATTATTCTCAATGCAAAAATGCTCTATGTGATCCATTAAACGACAAAAGATATTGATTTATATGGATTTAGAATTATAATGATGTGACCTTTTTTCTTCTCAGATTCCTTGTATCATCATGCATGCATGTTTATTTTCTTCAAAAAACTATTGTGAGCAAAAGAGAAAACAAATGCACGTACGCTTTATCGTTATTATTTAAAGATCTACTAACTAGAGAGAGAGAGAGAGCATGTAATCCCTTTCTTGGCGCTTATATCGTATGATATTCCATACGTAAATACACATATACCATTCGTATGAATTAACGTAATTCATGGTACCATTTTTTTCTTTGCCAAAATAGCGCGAAAACTTCGGGCTCTATTTTCCCTCATCATTTTCATAAAAAATTAAACTTTCAGCATGCTAGCTGTCAGGAGTCCCGAAGCTAAGCTCTACTCGAAAAGGGTTACTAATAGAGAAAATGTGGTTTCATCTTCTGAAATAGATGTCAGCTTCTATGCAGATGTTCCCAATTATGAAATGAGTTTGGATGAATTCGAAGAAATGGCTTTGACTCGATTAAAGGTATGTAAATTTTATATCTGTAGCATATGAGATAAAACAATGTATTCAAAGCTTACTATTGAAACTACTTTGTCATTCTAGGTCCTCCGAAAAATAGAAGATTTGAAATCACGAAATGTGAAAGGAGATCAATATCGCATCGCTCTAGATACTCTCATTAAAACTCATCTAATTGGAACTAAAAAGTCCACCAAAAAAAGATCCGATATAGATGTTTCTTCTCATTTTATTCTTCGCGCTGCATATTGTCGCACTGAAGAACTTCGTCGTTGGTTCCTTACACAAGAGTGTCACTTGTTCCGCCACCGTTTAGAAAAAGTTACTCGTTCCAGCAAACGTAATCTCCATGAATTCTTATCACAATCAGGTATTCATTTCCATCGCATTCCTGAACACGAAAAGCAAGAGTTGAGAGAGTTTCTTCTATCTATTTCCTCTGATAATAAAACCATGTCTCCCATGGAGTTTTCTACTACGGCATATTTTAAAATTCCTTTTCTTCAAGCTTTAGATTTGATTCAATCACGTCAAGTCTACCTTCGGAATGGATTTGCATATGTCCCAACAGCTCGTTTAGTCTCAATTATAACAGCACGTTTTCGCGCACATTTATCCAAAAGCTTAACTCGAGCCTCGAATGCGTTTTCTCATATCGCCGAGTCAGAACGTATTGGACCTCTTTTAAAGAGTATGAACCAACAGTATATTGGTAAAGATTATAGTCAAAATAAACAAGTGGAGGGAAGTATCACAGCCGATACTGTTTCTGATGTTGTAGAGCGATCTATGCCTTTATGCATGCAACAACTTCATAAAGGACTTGGACGAGACAGTAAACTCAAGCATTTTGGGCGTCAGCAATATGGACTTTTTCTTAAAGGAGCTGGCCTTAGTATGGAGGAATCTATACTCTTCTTTAGTCGGATGTTTTCCAAGTTGTACACTCCCGAACAATTCCAAAAACAATACGCCTACAACATTCGCCACATGTACGGAAAAGAAGGAAAGCGTGCAAACTACTCTCCTCACAATTGCACCAAGATTATAATGGGACAGGCTCCTCAGTCAGGTGATCATCATGGATGTCCTTACCGACATTATGATGATTCAAGTTTGGAGTCTCTTTTGGGGAAATTACATATTAGCTCTACAGATAGAGATGCTATTTTGACACAGAAAAAATTAAAAAATTATCAATTGGCATGTGCTAAGCATTTTGAGGCAGTTCACCCTAATGCATTAGGTAAACAGGGCGTGAATTTGGAAGGAGTAGGAAATCATCCTAATTCCTGGTTTTCAGCAAGCTTAAGTTATCACAACAGGGGACAAAACGACGTGAAGATGGAGGTCAAGACGGAGATGTAAAGCATTAACCTTTCTTCCAGGATACATAAAAAAATACTGTTTAATCTATTACAAATGTAGATCTTTAATTGACTTTTAAAGAAGTTTAGTAGCATTTGCAAGACATGAATTTGTTACTACTAAGTGTAAAACGTTGTAGACATGATGACGGGTGTGACATCCAAGAAGAAAAGAACGCTTTTCGAATAGTTTTCCATCATGTAGTTTTGTAGAGTGAACTTCAGCGGAAGTCATATATGGCCAAACACGAGCTCTTCTTCCTCTGGAAATTGATAATGTTTATGGATGGAAGATGAAAAGATCAAGGTTTATTTGTTCTACAAAAAAAGATCTCAGAATTTTCTTTTTAGTCTTTGCCTAAAGATTTATTTTTTGTTGTGTCATTTTGCAAACAATCTTTCTTTTAGTGACAAAAGTTTTGTGAATTGTCTGCAATATGGTCTCGAACATAATTTGCCAAATTAATTTAGCGTACTTAGTTGCTATGCAAAATTTATAGCCTTACAACGCGGCAGCTAAACGATGAGATTGCCACTGCAAATTTCATCTGCCATAAACTCAATAAGATGGCCTCTGTCAAAACCCGCCAATCCTTTATACTATGAGCCATTTAATAGTCTCCAAAGCATATGAAGTACAAATAATATTCCAGTAATTATATTCGAATCGATATTCATGTCGATTCTTTGAATAGAAAAGAATCGAACAAGTTCAGGAGCAATTAAACAAAAATCAAGGGACGAGATTTGTAACTAAATCAATTATTTACAAAAATCATCAATGAATTATTTGACATTATATTGTAATCCTTTTGTCCTTACTCCATTTCAAAGCATGCCATTTTTTATACAGAAAAAAAAAAGAATCCAATATAAACTAACTATATTCAAACATGCCTATATTAAATGTAGCTGTTACGTTTATAATGTTATGTCCTAATCGTACATAACAGTTCACAGGGGATGATGAACTCGATGGTCGGTTAATGAACAGTTAAAGAAGTACTAAATGAAAAGAGTTTACTCTTTGTTCTAAGTATTAAATTTAAGCGATAATACAAAATATGATACGTCATTGGACGTTACAAGTTAGTTGAAAGTGAGAATTGAATTTTAGGGTCTAGCAGTTAGAATTTAGAGAAAGTTGTTTTGGGAAGCATTATAGGCCAAGCTTGACGGAACGACTCTACTCAGATTTTTATTTTTTCTTCGCTGCTTTCTTTCTTTTTAAGTCATGTCAAGTTTATTCTCCGCTCGCAAGGATGCTGTTGCGCGTCGTGTGCAGGATTTGCAGGAATCTTTCTTTCGCAGCGTGTCGTCCGACGCTCCGTCTACGCCATCTGCTCGAGACCCTGGTAAGTTGCCGGGGGGGGTGCCCTTTGCTGAGGGTTCCAATAAAAGTTCTTGTTTCGTTTTGGTGGAGGATGTTGAACTTGTTTGTGGAGGAGTTATTGGTGCTGGTGGAAAGTTTTGTGTTCGTTCTCGGGCGGAATGTACGGTTGTGAAGCACTCTAGGGAACGCTTCGATGATTTGAAGCAGGGTATCTACTTGAGAGGAATCAACCAAGATGCGTATTGCAATCCGTGTATCCCGTACTCCAGATTAACTATGGACGGTGTCGACCATGTTCTTGGCGAAGAGTGTGAAGATTTGAACCAAGCTCGTAGGAGAATCGATACCATCAATAATTTGGAGATGGCTACGATCTCTAAAGCTGATTTGGCGAAAGTATATGATGTGAAACCACCTCCTAGATTTACTCCCATGAAGAAGGCTTCCACAAATGTCGATCTTCGAGCTAAATTCGATACGGTGCTGGATAGTCTGCCGGAGGGAGATGCAAGCGATGTTGACAGCAAGAGCAAGGATGATCGATTAAAAAGTTATCTGCTCGAGCTAGCGACCATAGTTGAGGGGCACCAAGTCGATTTTGAAAGGGTGTCTGAGCAGTTGTTTGAGACCACTAGTCAATTAGGCATTGCTCCAAAAGGAGCTCCTCCTACACTTTGGCTCGGGCATATGGAGGTTAAGAGCGACATGGAGGATCTGAATCAATCGTTGAAAAGAAAGGTGGAGGCTACAGCCTTGCCAGATGTTACAACGTGGGAAGGAAAAGTCTACGATTTAGAACAAGCACAGAAAAAGTTCAAAGCGGATGTTAGAGTATCGTTTGATCAAGTAGCAGCCGAATTCTCGAACCAGGCAAATGACCCTAACGAAAACATGTCACAACTGATGTTAGATAAGTTGACAGATTTCCAAAAACGACTTAGCGCAATGGAAATGTCGTCTGGGAGCTCTAGTCAGGCAAATCATATGTTTGTGAAGGCTGGGAAGTTTAGCTTTTTCTCGTTAGAAGACGTTGGAGCCTGGGCGGATAAGCATTTGCCTCCGGATTGCCCTTTTGGTGCTTTTGTGGACGCGTACTCTTTTCTAGAGCGAGTTAAGTCATCCAAAGACGTTGGAGATTTGTACAGCGCAGTAGGTAATATGGATACAAGACGCAAAGCGAATATTTCTGCCGATGAGGCAATTGTAGTAGAAGCTTTCCAGTACCCGCTTCCTCGTTGTTTTAGAGGAGGAAGTTCTACCAACAATTTGGGAGGAGCGTGGCTTCCGGGAATCCGCACCAAGGAAACCTGGGAGAATAAGTCGGGTACTCGCGGTGTGAAAATTGCAATCCAAGATAACATGGAGGGCATCAGGTTCAGGATTGATTCTTTAATCATGCAGAGATTAATAAGATTTCCAGAGGCATCCAGTCTAGCTAAACAACTACTTTCGGATACAGTGACGTTTATTACCTCCTTGCTATCTTTCATCTCAAATACCTACTTGCAGCTTACAAATGCAGGGTACCCGGACGATAGCGCCTGGAACTTGGTATCGAAGCTCATCAGCCGAATGTTCGCCACCGATTGTTATCACGACAAGAGGGGAATAGCTTCAGAATTGTTGGATTCGGATGATCATCGGTCAATGGCGGTTGGTATTTTATGGGCAACTTTTGCTACTCACAACATCATGCAAGAATACTTGAAATTCGGTTTTGCAGATCATCCCTCTGTATCTGGCGAATATACAAGATTCTTGGTTGCTAATGCGGGTATTGCTAAAATAGCCACTGCAGAGAAAACCATCGCAAAGCTTCAGACTCTGGTTACTGGGTTGGAAAGAAGATTGGAATTGGCTGAAAAGAAGGCAACTACAGCTTCTAGTAAGGCCGATGAGGCGATGAGGGTGGTTAGCAAAAAGAAGCAGAAGAGGGCTGGTGAGGAGGAAGCTTGACCTACAACCGCCGGGCATACTTTGAAGAGAAGCAGAGTAAACCCGGAGGTGCCGGAAAAGCTAGAGTCAGGGTGGGTGGGCGACAAGCATAATAGCAAGGAACGAAAGATGATTAATTTGATTAGTCAAAATAGGCAGGGATTTAAAATAAATCTTACCATGATCAGAGTTCCGCATTGTTTTATCATTGCTGCTAATTGTTTTCCTAGCATACTTTGGTTGCTAGAATTGTCGTCGGCGTTCGCTGATGTATATGTATATATGTTAGATGTTAAAAGTGATGAAAAGGTTGTGGAGTTTCTTTGGAGAGAAAATGTAATAATTGTAAAGGAGGAGAAGGAAGCTATAGATAAAGTTAAAGACTTCGGAATATGCAAAATTGGATTTGGTGATGTGAATTTGTTATGGGCTTTGTGGGAAAAGGCAAACGTGATACAGCTACAAAGAAGTATTTTAATTTGTCCATACGACAGGTTAAGAAATCATCAATTCAAAATGATCCGGGTAAAATGGACCAGATTTAATCATGCCCAGCTGGGAGGATTGACTTCGACTAGATGGCTGGTCGGAATTCCCACCCATCTGTTCCGAAGTAGTTTGATGTCGTCAATAACAAATCTCGGGCTGAAGCGAAGCTTTTATTCCATAATGGACGAGGGGATTCTAGGTGAAATTTGTGATCCCAATTCACGTGACCCGGAGAAATTAGCCAATTGGAGGACATTCAAATTAAATGAGAAATGTTGCGTTCCGGCTTATAGATCTCGCACGGGATGGGTCAAAAGAAGTTTGTCTTTCAAAGAGAAGGCTCTTCTATTGGATATAAAGGAAAACGCCATCAAATCTATAGCATCGTCCGTAGAATGTGAAGCGTTGCAAAAGCGAATAGATCATGGAGATTTAATTCCTGGAAAAATTTCCCAAGTGGCAATAAGTTGGATGCTACAGTTGTGGGGTTCACCGGTAGCCGATGATTCGAAACTCGCCAGTGGTATGGAATTAAAAAATACGGAAGTCAGTGAAATATGTTCAGATTTAACAGAAGCAGATATCAAATATTTACGGTTCGAAGAAGAGTATTTAATCAGTTATGGCCAGAAAGCCTCAAAAAACGACGATGAGAAGGTACCAGTTGAGTTGTGGGATCGTTATATCCTAAGGACTCATTTTGCATGGCTAGAATATGGAGAGCATGTTGCAAGGGCGTTAAATGTCATTCGAAGAAAAATTGCATTCCGGTGGTTTCTTTTTCGACTGAGAACTAGTTTATTTGATTACTTAAAGACTTGTTATGGCTCTGGATGGTGGGCTCTGCTCCGGAAGGAATCTGTTTCTAAAAAGAGGAAAAGAATTGTTGAATCTACTGAAAACCAGATGTTGACTATTTTTCAACGTGATTTAGAAGTAGGAAGGGATGCTATCTTCCGAGCGGCTCACAGTACTTGGTGGGAATGGTCCCATGGATCTTCTTGCTATTTTTGGAGGTTTCCAAAAGAGCTCAGAAGTTATGTGCGAGATGGTTTCCCTATTCATATCGAAAAGTCGTTACCGAGATATAGACAGCGTCAAACTTTTAGATTAACTCCCACTGGATTGGCACAGCTGAGATCGAAGGTTGAGAAGGTAGTTAAAAGAGGCTACTTGGAGGAAGGTTACGTAGGCAGCCTGATTAACTACTTCGCCGTGCCCAAGGGGGAAGGAGATATACGTGTTGTATATGATGGTACGAAATGTGGGTTAAATCAATGCGTTTGGGCACCCAATTTTTTCCTACCATCGGTGGATTCGTTATTAATGAAAGTATCTGAGCGCACCTGGTTTTCCGACATGGACCTTGGTGAGATGTTCCTAAATTTTTATTTGGATCGAAGAGTGCGGCCTTTTTCTGGAGTTGATGTGACAGCTTTTAAGAATTCTGATGCAAAGGTATGGTTGAGGTGGAATCGAACTTTGATGGGCTTCAAAGCTTCGCCCTATATCGCATGCAAAGTCTATGGATGGGTGGTGGATATAGCTAGAGGCAATCCAAAGCACTCATCGAATCCTTTCAAATGGGATTCAATCCGGATTAACCTGCCTGGGTCTGAAGATTACGACCCCACTTTGCCATGGATAGCCAAAATGGACGGAAAGTTCGAAGCTTGCGACCTAGTTATTTATGTTGATGATGTTCGTCCGTTTGGGAGCTCGGAATCACGATGTAGAGCAGCGGGGAAGCACATCGCTAAGATCACGCAATTCTTTGGTTTGCAGGACGCTCCTAGGAAGTACCGCCCGCCGAGCCAGACCCCAGGACCCTGGTGTGGTTCTTTTGTTAGTGTACAGGAGGGTTCAGTGCTTGCGTATGTTTCCCAGAAGAAGTGGGACAAAGGCAGGGCTTACATCTCAGGCTGGCTGGAGATAGTTCAACGAGCGTTGTCGTTCAAAGAAGTTGCTTGCTTAGAACACAAGCAGATGGAGCAGGGGCGGGGCTTCTTAGTGTATCTATCGAGAACCTACACCTCGATAGTGCCCTATTTAAAGGGTATTCACTTAACCCTGGATTCTTGGAGGAAAGGTCGTGATAGAGAGGGTTGGAAGATGAAGTCCAACGGTAGAAGAAACGTAGATATGGATCAAGATATAGAAACGGACCATCGATCAAATGCAATGTTTAGATCAAAGCCTATATCGGAGACCAAATTTAAAGCACCAACTCTTGTCAAGGCAGTACCACGATTGTTAAACGATTTGATAGCGTTGAATTACTTCTTTGATGTCGACGTGCCTCCCAGGAGATTCGTGAGGGGTAAAAACATCTACATGGCTAGGTATGGCTTTGGAGATGCATCCAAAGCCGGTTTTGGTTCCACGTTTCAAAGCAAAGAAGGCATCTCTTTCAGGTATGGGACTTGGAGCTCAGACGGCGAAGAACATTCGTCGAACTTCAGAGAGTTGGAAAACTTAGCTCAAGCGTTAGAGCTTGAATCAATCAATGATGAGTTCAAAGGAGCGGAAGTGTATATCTTCACGGACAACAGCACCGCGGAGGCAGCCTACTACAAGGGCACATCCTCCAGTAAACTATTGTTCAATATTGTATTACGCCTACGGAAGTTGGAATTTATGAGCGGTTTCAAAATATATTTCATCCATGTAGCTGGAAGCAGAATGATCAGCCAGGGGACTGATGGTCTTTCTCGAGGGGATTTCTCAGAGGGTGTCATGTGTGGAGCAAATATGTTGAGCTTCATTCCTATTCACTTGACGGCTTTTGATAGATCAAGCAATTTGAAAAATTGGATTGAAAGCATTGTTGCTCCAAGTTTGAAACCTACTGAGCAAATAGAGTTTTTAAATGAGTCTGATTGGTTTCATAGAGGCCATGATTTAGGAGGTGGACGGTTGGGGAAGGAAGGGATTTGGATGCCTAATACCAAACCAGGTATTTTTGTCTGGTGTCCTGCTCCAGCGGCCGCGCAAGTGGCTGTCGAACAGCTTAGAGAAGCTCGGAATAAGCGCACCGAGTCGTTGCATATCGTTGTCCTACCTCGTTTGTTCACCAGCTTATGGCGAAGACAGTTAAATCGTGTTGCAGATTTGTTTGTAGAGCTTCCTTTCATTGAAGGTGTATGGGAGAAGCATTGTCAACACGAACCTCTCACACTTGCGTTTATTTTTCCCTTCTTGAAACATTCCCCATGGCAACTTCGTAGAACAGGTGCCTTTTTGGAAATGGGAAGGGTGTTGTCAAAAATGTGGAAAGAGACAGAAGTCTCCACAGGGTTTATTCTGTGCAAACTTCTGTCACGCACGAGGAGCTTGGCAACCCTGCCGGAGCGTGTGGTGTGCCAAATGTTATGCTCTCCCGAACGATTCAGAATTTTTTATAATGCGCCCGGAGAATGATATGGGGGCGTTATGGATATCCAGCAATGATGAGGATAGGTTTTTGTGTGCTAGAAGTGGTGACTTTTTACACTACTCTTTCCAATGTGATTTATGCTGGTTCCGCAATATAAAATTCAGGTCTCCTAATGAATCTTCTCAGGCAGATCAAAGGTTGCTTAAGTATATTCGTCGCGTGAACCTTGATGGGATGTGGAGTAGGGAACCTGGTACTGTTAGGAGTATCAGATTGAATTTGGAGAAGATGATAAAGTTTTGCAGAGATTTGAGTTTCGACCCAACTCTGCCAGAGCTAGGACCCTGGCCGGTGGCGGACAGAGTAGGCTTTCAGGTAGCGTTGGCTCAACTTCGGTATTCTCAGGAGCGAGGTAACAATGAACTCAGCCATTTACAATTCGACACCATCCGTAAAATTCGAACTTCGTATTCACACATCCATGAGGTAGCGGCACCTTCAAACAACATGGTAACTTACTCATTTCGTACTTTACTGGGGAAAATGTTTTCAAACTCCAGTTGCCCTACTCAGAGTAGAGTCTTCAAAAAGTACATGGAAGGCATGTTGGAGAGGATGGGCAAACAAACCAAATCCAATATGCCTCTAGACTATAAAGTTTTACATTTAATCTTAAAGTCTTTCGAGGAGGAGTTGGGTTGCGCTATTGTATCGGTGAATAGAAAAAGATGGATAACCATGTGTGGATGTTTTCTTTTGCTAGGTTTTGTTTTGTCGTTAAGGGGAAACGAAGGATTTATGATTGAGGCACATGGTCTTGTTTCACATTTACATTATGGTTTAGATGAAAATCTGGAGGAGGATGAAGATGTTAGTTTCGTTGTCATTCCTTTATTGGGCAGGTTCAAGAATGAGGACGGAGAAAGGTGGCATTTAATGTTATCAGTTTCAAAAACAGGATCTGGTTTTGAAGTACGCAAATGGGTCGAGCGGGTAGCGGTGATTTTGGTAGATGAGTGTCATACATCAGGTCCAGCTTTCTGTCATGCGAATGGAAAGAGCATTCGATCATTCGAAATTGATGAAGAATTTCACAATCAACTGGAAAAGATTAAAAACGTCAATTCTCGTTTGATTGAAGAGAAACTGGATGTAAGAGAGTGGTTTTCAATTCATAGATCTTTGCGAAGAGGTTCCACTGCAAGAGCGGATGAGTTAGATGTATCTGAGACGGTGACAAATCTTCATAATAGGTGGAGAAGCACGGAGTATTTGAAAGGCAATAGAACAACAGGAAGTATGAGACAGTACTACACCTCGCTACGGCTAACTAGGAAGGTAAGACTCAAATATACTCGGCACCTCTGATTTTGATTACTATCAAGTCTGCAGAAAATAGTAATTGAATTAAGACGATCCAGAGATCGAGTGGCACAGATGGACTTAGGGGGGGATCCAGGCTTGGTGTACCGTACTCTCTGCTTTGTTTTCTTTTTGGATGAATTGGGGTACTACCCAATCAACACAAGTTTGAAAGTGAAAAAAATCAGTTGCGTTTCGCCTGGTTTAATTCATT
>Ga0209092_10000708_pt1 | contig 33319 bp, 45 predicted proteins | sample FraStrMetagenome_FD_187446 | JGI IMG/M metagenome (GOLD analysis project Ga0209092, IMG submission 187446) | Marine eukaryotic phytoplankton communities from Arctic Ocean - Fram Strait ARC3M Metagenome (SPAdes) (version 2) | ecosystem: Environmental > Aquatic > Marine > Oceanic | place: Fram...
CAAGTATCACTGTATACTATACAGACAGCGAGTTCCTGCAAGTAGCACAGTGGATATGGGATAACTTTGACATCTGTAGTGGTATTAGTTTGTTGCCTGTTAGTGACCATACATATCAGCAAGCTCCTTATGAGGACATCACTGCTGAGAAGTACGAGGAGTTACTAGCAGCAATGCCACAAGGTGTTAATTGGAATGACCTAATCTACTTCGAGCAAGAGGATAACACAACAGGCTCTCAGGAGTTAGCGTGTACTGGTGGGGCGTGTGAGATAGTGTAGTAAAACTTGGGGGTCATTGCGACCCCCTTTTTTATCTTCTATCTTGACGTTCGTTGTAGTTTTCGGCTCCACCGAGGAACCAGTTGTAAACTACATTGCCTACAACAGGAACACCACGGACAGCCTTACTTACATCAGGGTCATCTTCAAACACTTCCCCCCCTAAAGTTAAAGCCGCGTCAATGATTGGTGTAGCCGGAGCTATCTGATTAAACACAGCACCTTTCCAATCTCCGTTTGACCAGTACTTATCTACAGTATATTGGTTCATACCATAGACACCAAGCAAAGCCCACAGCGCTCTATCGGGGATGTCTTCCGCTTTAACTTCCCTTCCTAGTATCAAGTCTTTAGCCACCTGAGTACCTGTGTTAGCGACTGAAAGATACCCTGCCAACAACGTAGCATTCTTAATAGCTTCCTTCTTATTCCCTTTAGCATATTCCTGCACTACATTCCTACGTACAATATCAACCTGCTTCAAAGTAAAAGACTTCAACATATAAAGAATACGATGATTAGGGCTGTCCAGATAAGCCTGTGGAAACTCACTTAACGAGATAGGCTGTGCATCTGATAGCTCATTGAACAAGAACTGTCTAACTGAAGCTGACCTGTTGCCTTCCTCTAAGTCTTTAAGCAATGCTTTAGTTTCATCACCATAAGTATTACCAAACTTTTTAAGTAACTTCTCTCGTCCCTTCGCTGTCTTAGCTAACTTACTAGCATTCTTATAGGCGGCATTAATAAGAGTTTCTTTACCCCATCTATCCATAGCCTTAAAGCCTGACACACCCATAAGTTTATTCAAGGCTTTTGCTGTGCCCCTTGCACTTGCTTCGGACAATTCCTTTGAAACTTCATCAATACCTAAATCAATCAGCTTCCAATCCTTTGACTTAAACATTCCTGCTACAGTATTTCTAAACCCGTTTAAAGCTCCAGATGTACCTACGTCACCTAGCTGAGTAAGGGCGGAGATAGGATTAGCAATAGTACCCATGTATCCTAAGTCTCTTACCGTAGCATTCACTGAGTTAGGGGATTGCTCGCCACCCACAAAGCGGCTCTTCAGCATTTCAATAAGTTCAACCTCATCTTCCGGACGTATTCGCCCGGCCTTTGTTTCTGCCTGCACGTAGTCACCGATAGAGTTGTCCATATCAACTAGACCTGTCTGACTATTGTTAGTCTTATACTTACCTAAGAACTTACGCTTCTCTAAATCATTAACGGCTCTTCGTAGGTAGATAGACAAAGACTCTTCAGGTGAGGCGTAGTATTGCATCTGGTCGTCAGACAAAATTAGCTTACGATTACGCACAAACGCAGGCTTACCGTCCTTCGGAGCAAAACTATAGCCACGTACTAGCTTGTCAATTATCTCAGCGTTCTCCTCATCAGTAATCATATCGACAGATATTTTCTTATGTGCCGCATACTGACGCTGTGCCTTACCAATCAAACCTTTCTGTTCTACACCTAAACTATCCTGCAATCCCTTGAGGTCTTTCACTAAGCGAGGGAAGTAGTTGTCAATCTTTTGGAAGCTATGACCTGACTCCAGTAAGTCGTCACCTAGTTTACTTAACATAGGTAAGACACTCATATCGAACTCATCAGCCAAACCACGACCCATTAGTCCTCTTGCCGCATCGAAGTCTTCGTTATACAGTAGCCGTGCGATTTGAGAGCGCGTTGCTTCAGGAAGTTTAGACAAACCTTTAACAAAACCTTCAGCGTCCTTCATAACTTGCTGAGTTCGTAGGTTAGTATCAAGTTCAAACTTACGTAGTCTACCAAACACAGGCTCACTGATTGCCTTGATACGAGTACTAAGGACACCTAATATTTTGTCAACACCACTGTTAGTAAACCTACCTACAGCCGAGTCATTAACGATAGTTTCTTCTAGTTGTTTATCAGCAATCTTCTGCGGAGAGATTTCTAGTTTTAAATTCAGTCGCTTCTGTGCGGCTCCTAGTTTATTAAGGTCAACCCCTGCTTCCTCAAGAATAGCTTTAGGATTAAAAGGATTCTTACCTTCACGTATTCCCCTATCTACTATTATCTGAGCATCCCTTACTGTCTTCTTAGCGCCTCTGTCACTAAGTACTTTAACACCTTTAACAAACACACCACTAAGAGCACCACCGGCAAGAGCAGATACCCCTGCTTTAGTTGCGTCTACCTCACCCGACTCTGAATATACAAAGTCATCAGCCGCACTACCAAACCCTGCAATAGCAGTACCTAACATAATACCACCTTTGACTGTACTTGCCGCAGGTATAAGATTGATAGGGTCAATAACAGCTTTAGAGACAGCGCCAACCGTAGCACCCGTAGACTCAGGGTCATAGCTAAACATCGGGCCAGATAACATCTGAACCATACGCTCCTTTCTACGCTTAACAGCTAAACGTCTTTCGTTGAAAGGTAACTTACTAATGTCCTCACCGTACTTGTCTTCAACTGTAATCAAGTCTTCTGGGCTACCACCTGTGTATCCAACAGGAGCAGAGTAAGCCATAGCGTACTCAGGTACAGGAGCCAAGGCTTCCATGAATGACGTAGCGTTACTTATGTAGTTAGGGTTCTTAATAAACTCATGGATAGCTTGTCTAGTTTGATTTGACTTACCTCTTGACAGGAATTGTTTCTTACCGTTTTTGACAATAATTAAGTCACCTACCTCAGCATCTTTACTTTGAAGGTTAGGAGAGTTATCAATATCTTCCTGTGTTATTACGTGGTCAATGTCTATAACGTCTTCTTCTGACGAGAAGATACGCACCAGTTTACCATCCTTGATACGGTCGCCTGACAGCACACCTTTCTTTTGTAGATTAGGGCTATTGTAAATATCGTCAAGCGTAACAGTGTAACCTACTTCAGATAGTCTAGCGTCAGCCTCTTCCTGTAGTATTTGTTCCTCAACTCTTTTGTTTTCTGTTGTACGTTCACCAGACTCCTCTCGTCTAGCCTTTCGACTAGAGAGGGGTTGTCCTTGAGTTTCTTCTAGTACATCAAGCTTTGTGTCTGCCATGTTTAAACCTCTCCAAAGGCATCGTCAGTTGTACTCTCAGGAACATTACCGCCTGTCCTGTTTCGTTTCTTACGCTTACCTACCTGACTACCTTGACTACCAGTTGAACCATTGTCACCACCAGTAGGAAGGTCAAGAGATTCTACAGCACTAATAGCTTGAGTTAGGGCTTCTTCGGTACTCATCTTACCTCGAATCATTAGCTCCTTAGCTTTAAAGTAAACAGCCTTCTTGGTGTCTCCACTTAATGTTTTAAAAATCCATCCGGTTTTTAATTTTTTTACTTTTTCTTGAAACTCCTTTGTATTGAGGATGTAGTCAAAAGCTTTTTCTTCCTCTGCTGTTGCGGGCTTAACAACCGCGTTAGAAGAACCAAAAAGAATTGAACCTGCTTTCTCTAAGGTTATACCGCCTGTTTCAATTGCCTTAGCAAGCTCTTCGTTTCCGTTCTCTCTGGCTTGTTGAGCAAAAAGCGCACGGGACACACCTTGTTGTGCGAGTACTGCATCTGCTCGGTCAAGCTCACGTTTAGTCGAAGCTTTCTGCATCTTAAAAGTTTCTTCAGCTATGTCCATTCTTTTTTCAGCACGTTCTTCCTGTACCTTTGCCACACGCATAGCTTCGATTTTTGCGGCAGTCTGTGCAGCACCCGCAAAGTCGCCTGTGCCTTGTTGTATCTTGGCTAGCTTGGCGAGTCCTTCCGGTTTTGTCAAGTCCAAACCAGACAAAGCCTGCTGCATACGTGCTTGAGATGAGGGAGCACCCCCGCGAGCTACGCTACCTAAGCTGCCCTGAAGTCGTTGCGCTTGTTGTTGACCAAACATACCACGGAAACCGGGAGTGCCGGCAACGGGCTGTTGTGTTGGAGTAATCTCCGTTAGCATTCTCATTAAATCTCTAGCCATTACTCATCACCTCCGCCAAACAAACCACCAATAACAGGAACATCAGTAAGATAATTATTGATATCTCCAAAGACATTGCCTAATAAACCATCTTCTCCAGTTGCAATGGAAGGGTCTTTCAATACACCGGCGACCAGTTGCTCCTGTAGTGAAGCTTCACGGCCTAACAAGCTATCAAGCAAGGAACGCTGCTGGCCTAGTCTTAACTGATTAGCTAAGTCTTCAGCTTGCATACGAGTCTCAAGACCACCTAAGCCTAGTTCAGCACCAAACTGTGCGCCTGTTCTACGGCCAACATCAGCAAAGCCAGCAGGGGTAGCGGCAGCACCAAAGAGTCCAATAGCCTGCTCTTGTGGCATGTAACCTGCACCCAATAAACCCTGTGCTCCTAATAGAGACTGTTGTTGTTCAGCCAATGCTTGTTGTCTAGCACCTAAGTTGGCTCTTGACATTGCTTCCTGTCGTGCAGTCTCTTGTGCCAGTAACTCAGGTGAAGAACCACCGTAAGCTGCGGAACCTAAACCTAAGCGACCTTGGGACAGCATACGTTCTTCTAACGCGAGACGGTTGCGTTCCTCTTCAGGACGCTGTGTGGCTCTAATCTGCTCGAAGATAGCTGCTTGCTGTGCCGCAGGGTCTTGCCCTACCTGACCAAACAAGCCTGCTGCTTGACCCATTAATTGGTTTTGTAGAGCCTGCTGCTCAGGAGACAAACCTAAAGTTAAACCCCCTTCAGGTGTTGCCGATACATTAGCCAAACTACCTGTGACTGTGTAAGGTTTAAAAGTACTATCTAGCTTTGCGGTTTCAGCTAAAGCAGTAGCGCCTTCTTGTTGTGTTTTACCTAGCTGTTGAACGTCTTTAATGTTCTCACGACCTAAGTAGTAATCAGCACCAGCGCGTGCCAAGTCTGTAAATGTACTCATTATATCAGTCTCCCTAATAGAGCGTGTATGTCAATTTTTTGAATAGAGAACTGAGCATCATTAATCTCAGCTTCAAGGCCAATCGTCACTACCTCACCGCTACCACTGGTGTTTACCTTCGGAGTGTTGATAAGAATAGATGAAGTGTATTCACCAGTAGTGTTGTACTCAGCAGTGCCGTACTCGGCTAGAGTTCCTGTACCAAAAATAAATGCCTGCTTAGTGTAACTTTGCGCATAGTCATACCCCCAGTTAAGAGTTGTGGGTGTGCTTTGGCCGCCGATAATAGTCAAGTTAAATTTCTTCAAGAACTTTAGGTTAGCCGCATTGCCAAAGTCCAAAGGATTACTAAAGTACCGCATCTCGTATTTTTCAGTACCGTCTAAGTAACCGTTATACTCAACAATACCGCTATCTTTTCCTATGTATATCGTACCGCCTTCCAAGACAGCAAAAGACAATGGATATAGGCCTGACCAAGTAGTTGCTCTTTGTGACCCGTCAGGTAAAGGAGTACGCATGTCAAAGCAGTACACAGTGTTGCTGTCTGGAAGGGTCAATACATAAAAGGCTTCCTCCGAGCTATACAAAGACTTGATAGGGTTGGTCTGTAAAGGAAGCAAAGACAACAAGTCATTACGTACATTCTTACTGATGTCTCGCATAGGCATGGACTTTTCTTGTATAGTCCTACCAAAGCTACGCACACCTGTTTCAGACAAAAACAAAACGTCAGTGCCTGTGTGCTGTACTGAATCACGAGCTATACAACCAATGCCCTCTACAGTGTCCGTAAGGGTCATTGAAGCGGGGCTTGACGCCCCAGAGTACACAATTATAGACTTCTTGCCAAAGATGATTAGGAAGCCATTGTGAGCCGCTAAGGACACTATCTCATCATAGCCTGTAGGCCACACCAAAGTTACGTCTAAAGAACCTGAAGTACCTCCTGTCCACGCATGACCATTGAGCGTGTCAGACCAATATACGGTATGCTTGTCGCCTGTAACGTCAGCTACAAATAACTTACCATAAGCTGCTAAGACTTCATTACCTTGTGGTGCAGTTCCTGTGCTGTGGCTGTGGCCTGACATAGTTTCTAGTACAAAAGAACCTGACTCGTCTGTGCCTATCAGCGGCTCATGGCCTCTCTGGAACATGTAGACATGGTTGTTAAGTGTTACTGCTTTCCAGTTGTTAGCCGTTGGTGTGTAACTACTGGGCGTTATGTCTGTCAGTGTTGTAGTCCCTGAGAATATTTTATTGTTACCGGCTGACAACACAATTTTATCACCAGACCTATCAATAAACTCGTACATGGTTTCAATACCACGGCTAGTCCCTAGCACAGAGGAACCGTTGGTAGACACCCCCTCCCAGCCTTTACGTGCGCCGATACGACCTAGCTTGTCAATAACACAGTTGTCTGCGACAGACGCAAACGAAGGGTCAATCCCGATAGGAGAGTCCTGCGTGTTAATGCCAGCAAAGCCCGGAGCCGCTACTGTAATGTTTTGTAATTGTTGAGCCATTATGAATACCAGATAGTTTCTTCAGGATGTTTAGCTGCATCATAAGCAATAGCATCAGACAACGAAACATCAGCCAAAGCAAACAACTCAGCAGCACTTGTACCTCCAGTTTCTCCACGCTCCCTTGCTCCCAGTGCTGTAGCCATTTGAACTACGGGCATAGAGGGTACTGTTAGTCTAGCTGTGTCGCCACTAAAATCAGCAGTACGAACAGCGGTATTAAAAGTTAAAGTATATGCTTTGTCTGGATTAGGATAAATCTCTACAATGTCATCACCGTTAGCATCTACCCCTTTAAAGCAGTAGTATTGTGGCTGCCCGGTGGGAGCAGGAGTGACTAAGTTCTCGTTGTCCATCCAAGCAGAACCACGGTACTGTATAAAGTTCTTAGAAGTTTCATTAACAACATTAAAAACTTTTAAGTTAGAGCCTGCGTTTGTAAGAGAGTATGTAGTAGTGTCAGCAACCAGAGATACTGAAAGTTCAGTCCGTAATGCTGTCCAATCATAAGCATCCTCTACTGTCCTTTTCGCATCGTTTACAAACTCTCCAATAAGTTTAGAGTAACTATTCTGAGACACGGTACTGACTTCTTCTTCTCGAAGTCTACGCAGTACGCTGTTTACTAATTGTAAGTATGTCATTTATTAAAACCTTTTCCTGTAAATAAACGTGTTGGTTGTGGGTTATAAAACTCTCTTAGTATGTCAGTTCTAACAGGAGCAGCCGCTGGTCTTATTCTAGGCGCTGCCTGAGATGTTGCAAGAATTTCGGGGATATCAGATATTGTTGTTTTAAATTTAAGCATGTCTTTAAATAAAGTATCTGTTGTACGAGTAGCAGACCCTAGACCGCGAAGACCTTGCTCTCCTTGTGCTCCCTGCTCTCCTTGCTCTCCTTGCTCTCCTTGCTCTCCTTGCTCTCCTTGCTCTCCATCTGCACCATCCAGACCGTCAAGTCCATCTGCACCGTCCAGGCCGTCAATGCCGTCTGCACCGTCTATGCCATCGATACCATCAACTCCTTCAGTACCATCGATACCGTCAATACCATCTATGCCATCTATGCCATCAACTCCTTCAGTACCGTCTATGCCGTCTATGCCATCAACTCCTTCAGTACCGTCTATGCCGTCTATGCCATCGATACCATCAGTACCATCTATGCCATCTATGCCGTCTATGCCATCTATGCCATCTATGCCATCTATGCCGTCTATGCCGTTTACTGGAGTATCTACTGGAGTATCTACCGGAGTATCCACTGGTACATCCACTGGTACGTCTATAGAAGTTATTGGAGTGATACCGTCTGCGGGTAAGAAATCATTAAACAGGTCTTCAATTACAGACAACCCGTTGCCTTCTGTACCTACTTCTCCTGTTTCCGTAGCCGTTGGTTGTTCTGCTAAAACATCTTCTATTTCAACAGGTGCCGCTGGTTCAGGAGAACCGTATACTTCTTCGTAAGGAACGCCAGCCAAGGCTTCAGCAACAAACTGACCACCCATGCTTATGTATTCCTCTAAAGGAATTTCACCCGCTAGGACAGCTTCATATACTTGCCTTGTTAAAACATCTTCATCGGCAGGGACTACATCAGGTTCTGTTGTTTGCATGTCGGCTTCTACTCTTCCCCTACCTGTCCAAGAACCGTCATCCCAATTAATGTCATATCTTATACCATCTACAACAACAGTATATGTACCTGTTTCTCCCCATACCGCGCCTTCAGACTGGTTTTCAACAGTGGTGCTGTCTTCATATACTTGTCTATCATCCCAAGTCATCTCTCTGCCTAGACTACCCGTCTCTGTTAAAACGGCACCCTCATAAGTCCCTCCACCCTCTTGCGCGCCATCGCCACTAACAGTTTCTGCTGCTGCTTGGGCTTCTGCTGCTGCCTGAGCTTCTGCTGCTGCTTGAGCTTCTGCGGCTGCTTGAGCTTCTGCCTGAGCCTGTGCTTCTGCCTGAGCCTGTGCTTCTGCCTGAGCCTGTGCTTCTGCTGCTGCTTGGGCTTCTGCTGCTGCTTGGGCTTCTGCTGCTGCTTGGGCTTGTTCCGCTTCTAAAGATGACGCAACATCCTCTACCTCTATTTCAAAAGGAGGTATTTCTTCATCAACTATTTCAAGGTCAACTTCCTGTGGATAGGTTGCTTGCTCAGGAGTAATACCTGTGATGTCTACTTGCTCATCGTTTATGTCTGTAATGGTTTCAAAGACATCCTCGAACGTACCATAATTTTCTCTTAACGTGTCTAACGTGCTTGGAGCAAGGTCAGTAGGAATTCCCGTTGTTGCGTCTACTAACTCTCCCGCATAATTAAAAATAACACCTGAAGAACCTTCTTTAATTTTGTCTAGAGTCTCTGTCACGGAACTAAGCACTAAGTCAACAGGTACACCGCCTATATTATCTATAGAACCCACAGCTACATCAGCTAGGTCTACAAGAGATACACCTGCAAACTCAGGAACAATTGCTATCTTAGCTAATTCAGCAGCTTCAAATGCTTCAGCCGCCGCCGCGGTTTTAATTTTTCCAGCCGCAATAGCATCCTGAGTTTTTAGATATGCTGTTTCCGCTGCTTCTGCTGAAGAGACAGCTTCGTCAGGAACATACAAATCTAATCCTGCCGAGGCTAAAGCTAAGTAATCAGCCGTCTTTAAAGTTTCTCCGCTGGCTCCTTTAATTGCCGCTTGTACTGCATCTGAAAGACCGCCTGTAGCTGCCGATAAAGCTACCGTAGCTAGAGGTCGTAAGACATTATCTCTAATCTTTGTCCAGTTAGACCTCCTGTCAGCGCTTTCATAATTAGTACTGCCTAGCTGCTGTTTAAAGTTTTCCTCTTCGCTGACTCGTTGATTACCTTTTAGTATTTTTTGGTCATCAAACAATATAACTTCTTTAGCGTGGAAAGCTGGATTGCCTCCATCAAACATTGCAGTTGGTATTTTATACAAAGTGTCGTTTTTAATAAAATAAGAATTAACAGACTCTGCTTCAGGGCCATAAAGTTTGGCATCTTTTTGAGAGAGAACATTAGCCGCTAGTTTAAGATAATCGTCTTTTTCTAAGGCTCCTTTCTCGTGCTGTCCGCTTAAAAAGTTAAGCTGGTCGTTAAATGCAAGACCGTTATAAACTTCTTTAAAGGCATCAGGGTCTTCGCTAAACAATGTTGAAAGACTATCACGCTGCTTCTGTTTAAATTCCCCTAGCAGTGGTTCATACTTATCATAAAACTTCTGCGGGTCGTTAAATTCTTCGTCAGTAAAAGAATCTCTAGATAATCCTATTGCATTTAATTTTTCTTCTTGCTGTCTGTTTTTCTCTGTTTCTAATAACTCAGGGTCGAGAGGAGCAGACATATCTAGGTCGTTTAAACCTAAATCTTCAAGATAGCTAGTGTCAATATTGGAGTAATCTATTGCTGATAGGTCAACATATTCACGACTGGGTGTGCCATATAACGAAGCATCTAGCTCTGATGGAGTATCAAAAGAACTATCTAAAGAAACAACCTCTTCATCCTGAACAGGAGCTAAAGGCTGGTAAGGAGCAGATTTCTTTTTGACACCTACTCTGTTATTAATTTGTCTATTAAGGCTGCCGTATCCAGAACCCATTATCTTTCCCTCTGTACGTTATTCATTTTCTCTACGGTACGCATACCACCTAAGCCTAACATACCAAGTAAGACAGGCATCATCTCAGACAACTCTATCATTGGGATTACAATTGGAGTATGGGATAAAGCCAACGCAAAATTAGCCATCGGGATAACAAGGAAGTTACTCGCCATGCCAAGGCAGCATACCCACCCCACAGCCGGACGCCAGCCAGCGACAAATAAGTTCTTATGCGCTGCTTCAGTTTTATTAACTTCAATCTGTCCCTTTGCTAGTTCTTGAGCATGCTTCTCAGCAAGAGTAGCCAGTTCAAAAGCTATAGAGTTTTTCTTATCTTTATCCTCTATAAATTTGTCAAGTAAATCAGTAACTGGCCCTATTAAGCTGCTTAGTATACTCATGTATTATACACCATTTAGTCTTTGTTGTCAAGCTGTTTTTTTGTTCCTTTAACTATACTTTGTACAGTATCTGATTCATATATACGAATACCTAACCATATAATAGTTAAGATAGAAGCTGTCGGCGGCAACCAAGCAGCCATAGAAAGGATTGCAGTAGAAGCCGCAGCTACGTCAAGCATTTCTTTTGTGTCTTCAACCATTGTAGACGTCCTGTTGTCAAGTTATTTTTAAGTATTAATAGTGTTAACAGTTGGGCCGGAGGTGTTAGTCACAGCTTGTATTAACGTCCAGTTAGTCCCATCATTAGAATGCTCAACATTAAAAGCAGAAGCCCAATAGTTAGAACTAAGCGAACTATATCCGTTTCTTACTAAAATGCTGCCTATTGTAATAGGTGAACCCATGTCGTACTGAATCCAATCGTTTATAATAAGTGAGGTATTGCGGTTGCCAAGATACCAACCTGAATTAATAGCAGCTGACCCCGCTTTATTGGGTGACCAAGAGGCGTAAGGAGTAACACTGGCAGAAAGCTCTGGTATGGTTGGGTCTGCTGCACTATTTTGACCAATAATTAAGTTTGTTAAATTTGCATCTGTATACAAGGCAAACTGTGAAATCATAGGGCCAACAGACACCGACCTCGTAAACCCAGTAAGCCGAATATAGCGAGCAGTTATTCCACCAGCAGCAGACTTACCATGAAAATCATTCATGCTGATAGGGCCAGTAGCTACCCCTGCCAACTCCCGCACCGCCGTGTCATTCATAGAAATCTGCGTAGACCCGTCACCCCCGAGTTCTACCTGAATAGACCTGTCAGCAGTAGTGCCAGCAAGGGATATTGTTCCTGAAGCGGCGAGAGTCATTAATCACCGCCTTCAAGGAGAAGTCTAGCAGCTTCCTCGACAGCCTGTTGTTCTGCTGCAACCCAAGGATTCTCACTGGTAGTCACGGGCACTTTAGACTCAGCAAGTTCATCTGCAATAAAGGTTTCAATAGAGGCAACTTCCTCTTCACCCAAGGCAGCTTTAGTCCAAGCCATAGCATTTTCTTCAGCAACATTAACCCAAGGGATAAAACCTTCAGCATCTACATTAGCTTCCAAATTAACAGTACCGTACCTACGGCCTCTGTGCGTTCTACCGTCAACCACTTCGTAATCAGAAGCTTCCCAATGTGCAGTGGTAATTGCACCTGTTTCTACGTCAGCTTCTAACGCTACAATGTTCCAAAGTATAGCCATGTTACTTCTCCACCTTGTCTAACCTTAATTCAAGTTTCTCTACTTTTTGAGTCAGTTCTTTTACAGCTTCAATAAGAAGAGGAGTCAGTCTTTCGTACATAACTGTCTTGTAGTCTTTACCTACTACAGAGTCAGCTATAGTTTCCGGCAGCACAGCTTCTACTTCTTGAGCAGAAACACCGACCTCTACGCCAGTGTAGTCTACGCCAAGAGCCAAGGCAGTTTCATTGGGAGTATAATAGTAACCGTTAAGTTGGGCTATCTTGTTCAATGCGTTAGGAATAGTTCCTTTAAAATCTTTAAGGCGTTCATCAGAGTAGTTAGCAGTAATGTTACCTGTAGCCACTATATTGCCTACAACGTGTAGTTTCTCAGCAGGTGCGGTAGTGCCTAGTCCTAGATTTTTTGAAAGCCCACTTTTAGCAAAACGTGCGTATTCTCCGGTAGTTCCACCTTTTATAACAAGACTATTTCCAGTGCCAGCATCAGCCGCTGTACAGTCAATTTCCGCAATCCCCGGTGAGCAAGTTAAATTTACTGCTGAGTCAACACCATTAGTATTTCTTAGCTGAAGACCTTTCCACCCCGCATAGGTTCCGGTGCTTCTGATGCCGTCTCCCGAGATATGACTGCCAGAAGTTGTTACGCTTGTTGTTGTTTTTCCCACAAGAAAACCACCGCCGCTAGGAAAACGGGCTCTTTCTTGATTGTTAGTGTACATAGCCAGTGAGTTGTCAGCGGAGTTCCATTGAACACGGCTGAAAATATTATTGGCATTTCCAAAATTTACTGCTGCGGCAGCACCATTATTCTCTATGTTGAAACTTGAATTGCAAACCACACTTCCATCAAATTCAGCCGATGCGTTTACCTCAAATATGGGTGCGTTTATTTGTAGTTTTGCGTCAGCGACAAAATCTAAAACACCATCAAAACTACTATATATATATAAACCCGAATCTCGAAAGTTTATCCTTGTGTTGGTAGATGTAGTGTTTCCAATTGCTAAGGTTTGCTGCAAGCTTTCGCCACCTCCGGCAGAAGTGCTTGCAATTGTTCCATCAGCAGCAATAGTAATATTAGACCCTGCTGTTAGGGAAGCCACTACATTAGTAGTGTCAGTAACGTCTGCACTGGCTTCGATACCATCTAGCTTAGTACCGTCAGTAGCTACGTCACGACCATCAAAGGTACTGTTAGTAGTAATGGCACCAGTCATTGCCCCACCCGACTTAGGCAATGCCGCAGCAGCCAAAGTACCTTGAGCAGCAGTAGCGTAGTCCGAAGAGTCAAAGGCTTTTACTTGTGCAAGGTTTGTTACCTCGCTGTCCATTAGCGCACCAGCGGCTGTTACGTTGATAGTATCGGTTACGTCTGCACTGGCTTCAATGCCATCTAGCTTAGTGTTATCAGCAGAAGTAAAGTTAATTTCAGTAAGACCGCCGTCACCCACTGAGTACGTAGTGTCTGTCCAAGGCACATTTATAACTGCTTGATCATCACTATTTAATTGAATACCGTAAGTTCTTGAAGCGGTTGCTGTAACAGTGTTAGCAGCTACAGTTTGCTCTGTGTCGCTAAATAGTTCTACACCACCTAAGACTGTCGAAGTAGCGACAGGGAGTGCAAAAGAACTGCTAGTAATAGTAAAGTTAGGATAGGCACCTGAAATAGTAGTACCACCACCACCTGTAAGGGCTACAGTCTGGTCGGGGGCAGTGTTACCAATCTCACCACCCGCTGACAAACTAATGCCTGTGCCTGTCGATAAAGCGGCAACAACATTTGCAGTATCAGTTACATCTGCTAAGGCTTCGATACCGTCTAGCTTTGTATGGTCTGCGTCAGTGAATGCGTTAGTGTCTGCATTAGACTCGTAAGCAGTTTTAATTTGAGAGGCTGTTTGGTCAGCGGTAGCGCCTGCTTCGATACCATCTAGCTTAGTACCGTCAGTAGCTACATCACGACCGTCAAAGGTGCTGTTAGTAGTAATAGCGCCAGTCATTGCGCCGCCAGTAGTGGGTAACGCAGCATCAGCAGTTACACCCTGTGCAGCAGTAGCATAATCTGTGGCGGCTGTAGTGGCAGCAGTGCCTAAGCCTAGAGTAGTACGTGCAGCAGAAGCATCCGCATCATCAATCAGTGTAGCACCGAAAGCCGAAACGGTTGAAGAATTTAGTTTAGTAGCACTGGCTACAGCAATATTGTTAAACTCAGTGTCGATCTCTGTCCCTTTAACAATCTTAGCAGGATTACCAGACGGCAGAGAATCTTTAGTAGCGAAGTTGGTAGTTTTAGTATAATTAGACATCAAGAAACCTGTTTAAGTATAAAAGAAAAGGAAAGTAAAAAGGGACTCCCTCGTGAAAGGAAGCCCCTTGGTTACTACTTACGCATCTACTGCAAGGACAAAGCCAGCGTCTGGACGCAAGACCTTAGTGCCATACAAAGTATCAGCGGTGTACAAAGTTCCGAGGAACTCTTGCTTGTACTGAGTTTGTGAACGAACGCTCTGCTGTTCTGCCAGAACATAAGTGTCCTTATGCAGAAGCTGTGCAGCACGTACACCACTCTCAGGAGTAGCAGCGTTGGTTGATACAAATACGTCAATGCCGTACAGAGTACCAATTTGGCCGTTTTGAACACCTTTGCCATCTACGAAGTCAGAAGACTGGTAGCGGTCAATGCCCATGATAGCGTTACGCAGAGCAGGTGGAACTACGAAGCAACGGTTGTCCATAGGAACATCTGCATCGTCCATCTTCTGGATCAAAGCCCGGAAAGCTAGATCAGAAAAAGCACCACACTCAGCAGCACCCTGAGCACTATAAGCTTCGAGAAGACCGGTGGTTGGGTCAATCTGGAAAGAAGCGTTGTGAGTCCAGTCAGTACCATCACCGTTACCTAGAGACTTACCAAGGTTAGTCAGGTCAGTATCTACTTGACGAGCCAGAGCATAACCAGCATCACCAGTGTAGAACTGTCGCAAAGAAGCAAGAGCCTGAGTTTCAGTAATGTCTTCAATCATGCGAGAGTATTCGAAGTGCTGGTCAATAACAACCTGTACTTCACCTTCACTTGCATTTTGAATGGTTACTGCTTGTCCTGCAACCTTAGCGTGAGCATCGCCACGGATAGGCTTAGGAATATGTACAACGTCACCTTTCTTACCTGTCATGCCCATAGACTTAACAAGAGGAGCAAGTACGAGGTTAGACTTATATGCAGCAACAACTTCGTCACTCCAGATTTCTGGAATAAAAGTAGCTGCGCTTGCGTTGGTTACTGCTCCGCCCATATTGGGATAAGTTGAATCAGTCATGTTATAATACCTTATAATAAAAGAGTTTAATTAGCGGACTCTCTTCTCGGCATAAGCTCTAGTGATTTCATCAGATAAAGCTAAATACCGTTCTGGATTGTCCTGCATTAGTTTAATAATGTCTGAACGGCGATATATTTTCTTAGCACGTTGCTCACCATTTCCTTTGGTGCTGCCAGTAGAAGCAGTTTTAACTGCGGCTTTTCTCGTTTGTTTCTCAGCGGCTACAGTGTTGGCTACAGCACCTTGACGTTCTTTCCAGTTAGTGAAAAGTTCATCTGCGGCTTCGTAGTCATACTGCGTGTCTGCCTGAGCAAAGAGTTGTGTTCTAATCTTAGAGGCTTTAATCCAATCTACAAACTTCTGGTCTTGTATAATCTGCGTCATATCGGGATGACGTTGTTGCAGATGTGACAATGCAGATGTTCGCGCTTGTTCCTTGTTAGCGGCCTCCGCCTTTTTAATTGAAGGGTGATTAGCAATAGCTCTTTCCATAGCCTTTTCAGGCTCGGAGAAAAAGTCAATATCATCGTCTTCAGTTTCTTGCGTTGGTGTAGTTGTGTCGAGTTGTGTCTGGATGTATGAATCAACAACAGAACGAAGCTCCCCTACTTCTCCGCTTTGCTTGCCTAAAAGCTTCTCAGCCTCTTGGTGCATCCTTACAATTTCAGCGGTTGACTTTCCTTTGTACTTCTCGGGGATATCATCTTCAGGTATAGGATCAGGGGTTGGCTCGGGTTGGGCTTCCTGTGCTCCTATCTCTTCAATGTTGTTTACTTCTTCTTGTTCGTTGTTGTCCTCATCAGGACGCTCGTCTGGTAGAAATGTTGCCATTATTAAACTCCGTACCTTTAGTATTATGGAGGTTTATATTATGTAAGGATTCAACACCTATGAATTTTCCTTACGTTCTTGTTGCAGTTTCTGCTCTCGTTTCTTGACCCAATTGTCGGAGTTAATACCATTCCGCTTTTCAGTCCAAGTACCGAAGGAAGATAACTGCTTCAATGCTGGTTGACCACACTCAGTGCAATCAACTTCTTTAGTGTCACTACTAACTATGAATTCGTTAGTATGTCCGTTTGTGCATTTAAAATCAAACAAAGGCATCTTCATTACCTAAGTTGTCGTATGCGTCACGTACTTGTTCTTCTAAGTTTAGTAACGAAGCAATGACATAAAGTTGTCCCTTCCTGAAGAAGAGGTCTTTCTCATCTTTCGTTCCTTCTACTGAATTAATACCTTTAGAGTTAGTAAGCAAATCTTCGGCCAGAGTAGACCACCCTGCTGTACGGAACATCGAAAGCATATCTTCGTAGTATTTTTCTAGTTCTTTATCTGTATCAGTCATTAACTGTTTCTCCTTAAAGGACAGTTTATTATAAAATTAAAGTATATCAAAGCATACTATAAATATATTATATCATATATCACAGTGAAAGTCAAGAACTATTTTATCTTTTTTACCGTTGACTTCTTCTTAGCGGTAGGCCTAATTACTTTTTCTTCTTAGTGGGTTTGCTGTATGATACTTTCTTGCCAGTCTTCTTGGCTGCTTTCTTAGCTGCCGTCATTCCTGACTTAGTGTATGAGTATGATTTTCCACCTACTTTTGGCATTGTACTTCTCCTCTTACCATTTAACTTTATCAGCCCAGAAAGCTGCTGACATCTTACCTTTGGATATGTTCTTACCATGTCTGGCTTTAAAGCTAGCACGCTTCTTTTTCATCTTCTCAGACTCACCTGCTTTGGGACTGCCCGCTGTCTTCGCGCCTTGCTCACCAAAGCGGATGGTCTTAACCTTATCCCCTTCTTTGGCAACCACTACGTGACTTTTCTTAGGATGACCGGGGGTGCGTTTGGGTTTGTTAAAACCTGCTACACCAGCCCTAGCTAGCCTTGGGTCTTTTTTTACTGCCATCGGCTTTCTCCTTTGTTAAAGTCTTAACCTCTTGTTCTAGTTTGTCAACCTTTTTATTTACAGCAGCGAACGCTATGTTTACTTGCTCCATAGCATCGCTGAAGATTTTACTTGTTAGAATCATAGTGTAAATTGTCCTTGTTGTGGCTGTTCAGGTGCTGCGGGTTTTACAGTGCCTTCTTTAGCAGCTACCTCTCGTTCCTTAAGAAGTTGTTTAGAGACCTCAAGACGGCGTTGGAACTCTTTGTCGTCAGCATCGCCAGCCTGTAGGTTAGCTGTTACAGCCTTGATACGGGCTATCTCTGTTTCTTGAGGTACAGCTTGAGCTTCTGCAACAGCCTTAGCTGCACGCGCTTCAGACTCTTTAGCTTGGCCGTTGAGAGCAGCAGTTTGTGAGGCTTGGAACTGCATTTCAGCTTGCTGCGTAGCTTGCTGTGCTTTCTGAGCTTCTGGGTTAGGCTGGTTGGCCTGATCAAGTTTAGCAATAAGTTCTTCGCGGTTGGACAAGTTCATGTTCTCAACAATAGACTTAATCAACTCAGGATACATTGGAGTCTCTGGTGACATAGTTTGTAGCAACTGTACTAACTGTGTTACCTCATACTCACGGGCAATGATACCTAAAGAACTAGATACATCAAACTTATAATCAGCAACCGGATATAGCTCAGGCTCAAACTGCATGTAACGATGAGCAGCTTTAGTTACCAGTGGAATAATGAATGACTCTTGGAAGTTAATTAATGTACGCTTGTGACGCTTAATGATAGCGCCTAAGCTCATAGAGATGCCCGCTGCGGTATTATCTCCATTAATACTACCTGCTATACCCGCTGAGTCAATAGCGCCTGTAGCGGTCTGTACCATCTGTTGTAAAGCACTGGCCTGTGCAAAGGTAATCTGATTAACCTGACCAAAGTTAAAAGGCTGTAGGACTTCAGAAGGGTTGCCGTTTGTCAAGATAACTTTACCCGGACGTACTTCAGGTTTAGCGCCTCTTGGCATACGAGTAGCATCCATAGCCAACATAGGGTGTACGGTAAGAGCGAGAGCATCGATTCTAGCGCGTAGTTCTGCGTCTAACGCCTTTTGAGAGTTGTACCCTTTCTCACATACCCCTCGACCCCAGAAACGGCTAGGAACGACATCCCAAGGGAATGCAATGACAGGCCGGTCGTTCATCATATAGGGGTTCTTTTCAGCCTTTAGTAGAGTACCGCCATCAGCAAGTACAACAATAGCTTCAATATAGTAACTATTATCGTCTTCCTCTTCAACTAGCTCTACAACTTCTTCTTCTGCGTCTGAGTCTGACATGGCTTCTTCTAACAAATACCGAGGGACTAGACCATAGTATTTAGTAAGACGTACTTTGTCGTCATCATAGGTAGTTGTTAGCTCATGATCAGGCTCAATGTCAAAATCAGGGGCTGCTACACCTACAGGTACGTCACGATAAACACCTTCTTCCTGTAATTGCTCTACAACATGACGCGACACGAACTCATCAATGGCGACACCCAGTGCATTCTCTACAGAAGTAGCCACCGGGTCAATAAGAAAGTTCTGAGGCATTACAGGGTTAAGCTTAACACAGGTACGGTCTGCAATATCAACACCAACAGCCGTCAACTCACCACCCATGACAGGCTGTGTCGCTGGTTTCATTTCCTTTTCGCTGGTAAGCTCAATCTCAGCAATACCTGTACCAAAGACAGCAGCATTGATAAGACATTCAGCTACATTCTTACGGATTTTGTTACGTTTAAAGTCAGACTCAAGGCCATTACGTAGAACTTGGACGTCCATCTTATCAGTATCACCTTGGTCATCCGTGATATCAAACCACTTACCACGACCAAAGGTAGCTTCCTCTAGTTCAGCCACAGATGACTCAACAGCCTGCTGCAATGCAGGGGAAATTATTCTTGAACGCTCTGATTCTCGTGTTTTATCTTCGGAAGACCACTGGCCGCGCCAAAGACGATAGTATTCGTCAAACTTTTGTGAGTAGTTTGCTTCAAAATGGTCACGCCAATCTGTGCATTTAGTGTCTACCCAGTCTTCTAGGTTTTCTAAATGGAAGTTTTCTTTTTCTAGCATCGTTTAATACCCTGAGTAATAGTCGGTAAATTCATATTCGTCTTCTTCATAGTCATTAACGTAAGCAATGTTAGCTAACTGGTCAATATAAGCTAAGGAATCAATCAAATCATCGTGTACTAATTTACTTGGAAACTGGAAAAGCTCATCTAAGAACTGTGTGTTCCATTCTCCTTTGTTTAATACTATCTTTCCGTGTTCAAACCTGCCTTGCAAAGCCCAAACAATCCTATCTATTTTACGTTTGTTACCGTGAGTTAGCTCTTCTACTTTAAAGAAGCGTTGGTTTTCTTTCATTAAATCATTTAAATAAGGATACACAGCGTTTTTCAAAGCGCCTTTCTCAACACCCACCGCTACGGGTCGATAATCTCGGACTGCTTCAAAGATTTTTCCGGCAGTCTTTTGGACGCCCCAACGCCCATGTATAATATCAGCAACCCACCAACCCTCAGTGCCTGCTTTGACCACAGCAATAGACGTCTGGTCAAGACGATTAGTTTTAGTTGTAGCTTCTTGAACATCTGCAAATCCTGCCAAATCAACTGCTATGTAATATTGTCCTTCCTCTGGTTCTTCTTCAGAGAACTTTACGTGTTCTTCCTTAAAGAGTTCACCACCCGCTGCCTCAAAGGATGCCATGAACTCCTGTCGGAAGGAGAAGGCTGACATCGACTTCTTGGCCCCATCAATTTCTTTTTTATCTATTAAAGGATTATCATAGCTAGTAAAATGCCAAGCATTCCATTCTTCATCCTTTGCTTGGAAAGCATATTGATATAAATCATAGAAGTGGTTACGACCCATCGGTGTACCAATGAACATCGCTGAACCCTTCTGATCCGCCAAGGCAGGTCTTAGGATCTGCTCCCAGACCTCCGGCTTCATATCGGCGTACTCATCCATAACCAAGAACTTAAGGCTGACACCACGCATGGTCTCTGGTCTGTCAGCGCCCTTGAGTGCAATGGTAGCACCGTTGACTAACTTAATCTGTAAATTGTTTATATGACTTGAAGCTATAACCGGTGCGCCTACTTCTAAGAGAGCCTGCCACATAATGTCTCTAGCCTGACCCTGTGTAGGAGCAACGTAAAAGACATGGCCCTTAGTTGTAGCCAAGCCCTCAATGATTAACTTCCACGCAGCTAGGCGAGACTTGCCTGTACGTCTACCCGCAGCAATAACCAGAAAACGACAGGGGTCATTCCAGACCTCCTGCTGCCACGGTAGTAACTCAACCTTTAAGTCAGTCATTAATAATTAGCAGTCATGAAGCGTATACCATCAAACGTAAAACTTTTCTGTTTCTTTGCTTTAGCCTCTTTAAGTGCTGCCTTGAAACCTTGCTTTTTACTGATACGTTCCTTTGCTTTTTGACCCTCAATGATAGAACCTTGTCTAACATTTTCAATACTCTTTGCTTTACCGGCAGCTTTTAAAGCGCCCCTAGTAGATTGTTTGGCTGCGGCTTTGCCTACGTTTTTAGACAACGATTTTGTCAAACCCGAAGCTAATGCTTTACCTATTCCTGCTGTCATTTTATTTACCTTCTAAATCAGTTATTAGTACAACCACATTACAGGTTTAGAATTACCGTCAACAGAGCGCATATCAATATGGACGAACACACTGTGTATTCCAATGCCTCCAAATCCCATCTTGATAGCTTCCTCAACCAGCGTGTACCTCTGTTGTGCCGTACTAACTTTAATGTCTGCTGCAATGCCTTGGGCATGAGTTCCTGCTTTCTCCTTCCTCAATTCAATTGGGTGCTCTGGGCTACGATAGCCGCTGGTTATAACAAATGGGAAACCACACCTTGCTCTTAACAGGTCTAGCTTCAATAGGAATGTATCTTTAATTTCATTCTCACCTGTGTGCTGACAGGCAAACTCTTTCTTTGTGAAGTAATCCAGGTCTTGGTCGATATCATACATCTTCGGTAAATTCTCCCTCAATAGCAGAGTCTTGTTCGTCTTTAGAACCCGATATAACAGTAGTCTCACCACCGACACCAGTGATAGATATGTTAATTGCACTTGTCCCTCCTGCTACCTTATCCTTCTCGAAGTAGCTGGTAGGTAAGACCCTATCCATCACTAGCTTCCAAGCAGCAGCCTGATTCTTATGCTCATCGTCCAGAGCAGCATCAAAGATAGACTCTAAGACCTTCTTAGACTTAGGAGACGTAAGCATCCTAGTCTTGTACTCATTGATAATAGCAGCATCGCCCGGTGGCCGCCCTCTCTTCCCAACAGTTCCCCGCTTGCGGCTGACAATATCTGTCTTCTTAGGGCGTCCCCGCTTTCGCTTCGCTTCAGCGATATTACTTGACATAGATATATCCTTTGGTTACCTAAGTATACTTAAGTATACTTTAGACCTCTTTAGGTTTATACTTTAAGTTAATTCTTTAATTATAATCCTTAAAGGAAATAACTATATATCTTCTTAACTAACTATAGTATTATTATAACATATTACAGAGCCTTTGTCAAGCTTTATTTCATCTAATTCCTTTAACCCTTCATGTCCGTTTCTGCTACCTTTTATTACTTTTAGTTATATTTACATTTACCTATATAACTCAAAGACTTATGTTATACTTAAGGTATACCATTTGTGTTATATTTGTCAACCTAAAACCCACTTTTTTTGTATACCGGAGGGTACCTTTACAATCGCGCGTGCACAATAGAGACCCCCGGGGGCGATAATGATACCACATCTGGATTCTCAGGTCAATCATTCGTGTGACCCAAGGAGCCTTTGTGGTCACGTTTACCGCTGTACCTTGAGGTGTGAGTATGCTATAGGATACCTATGTCCTACTACTATGCGAAAAAACAGGTAAAATTAATTTCACTTATTTTTGATTTAGGGCTTGACACCGGGATTCAAGTCTATACAATGGGGGCCATCAAGACGAGACAGAGCAGCGTTTCTGAGAATGGTAGAGATGTACAGCGGGATCAATATCTAGTGTTAGTAAAGTCCACGGGCTTTGATTAATTTAACACCGAGCTTATATCGCAGTCTTGACCTGAGTGTTACTGCTAGTAGATAACGGTAACGACCCTAAGAAGCCGTGGCTTGCAAGGTTGTGAACGCAGAGTGTATCAGGATCGACTAACCAATCTAATCAGGTTAGACAGAGGCCAGAAGGCACCGTGTAAGCGGGTTGCGTGGTTAAAACAGCCTCTATAAGATTAGCGCGGTTATTCACTTAAGACCTTTGATTATCAGGGGTTTTGATTGAATAACTTAAAAGGTTTTTAAAATGTCACATAAACAGAAACGAACATATGCCGAGCTACATAAAATCGCTGATGCATTCAACAGAGACAATGGTTATTGTGGTTTGATAGCTGTTTGCATAGCGACCAACGCGAGCATGGGCAAAGTTAAGAGATATATGGAAACAATGGTAAACAGTGGACGGAGACGAGAACACGGCAAAGGAACTCCGCTGGATGTTATCGAGAAAACTACCATGCGTTTTGGTAAAAAATATGATATAGATTTTATGGATGGCGGTTACATAGGCCAGACGTTAAATAGAGTCCATAGGGATTTAAAGAACACCTTTCCGAACGACACGTTTTATTGTCTAGTCAATGGCCATATCGCTTGCATTCGAGAGGGTATTTTAGAAGATTGGACAGCAATGAAACCGAGCAGACGCAAGGTCTTGAAAGTCTGGAAAATAGAAGAGAGAGTATAAGATGAGAAATTTTGATATCAATATAAAGGACAACAATATAGTAATTTTATTACTTGAGGGCGCAAACAAGTCAGAGACTACGGCGCGTAGACGTTATCAGGATGCGGTTGACAAGGGTAGTTCTGTTGCCTATTACGCAATGAAGCTTGCTGAGACTGAGGTAATCTACACCAGTCTGGACTACACGTGGCACCGCAACCACTACAACAGCTTGAAGAGTTACGCTGGTACTGACCCGGTGAGCAGAGCAGAACTTGCGGTTGATAAAGCTAGGCAGGCGGCGACAAAGGCGAAGTATGTTGCAGCAGTGGCGGCCTTTGAAGAGGCAGATCAGGCGTGGATGAACGGTTGAAGTAGAGTTATCAGTGGGCATTCTAACGAGTGCTCACGCATAACTTGACTACCGGAGGTTTTTAAAATGCGAGAAGTTTTCTATCATGTTATTGTGGCAGCAGCGACCTTGTATGTCTGGTCTGCTTTACTTGATTTACTTTATTACCTAGCTTGAGGGAATTATTATGAAAGAATATAACGGTCACCGCAGTTGGAACGCTTGGAACGTATCGCTCTGGTTACACAATGACCCCGACTGGTACGAGGAGTGGTGCTGGATGCCAACCGAGTTTAGTCTGGACAAGGCGGTAGAGGTGCTGCTGGGGGTCTGCCTGCCTAAAAAGACCCCTGATGGTGCGGTATTTAATAAGCTTACAATTAAACTAGCAATCGAAGAGAACTGGAGCAAATAAAATGGAAAAATCACACTTACACCTGATCAAATGGGCGATAGACAAGGGCTATACGCTGGAAGTCTGGGGCGATGGCGAGGAGCTTGATTACTCTGGGACTGGATACAAGGCAGCAAAGGAGGCGACTGAGGCTTGCGATACAGCCGAGATAGTCCTTAAGTACAAGTCCGGGAAGGTAGCGGCATGGTTCTACGTGGTCAACGGTATGGACGAACCGGAGGAGTTCGTCAGTGACTACGGTTACAACGAGGTGGGGAGAGCGTGGGAGAAAGCTTATGATCAAGCCTGCCACCCCGAGGAAGTAAGGTGCTGTAACAAATAGTTGCTTTATCGTAGTCATTCGGTTAGAGTGGCTACCATTAAACCAACTAAACCAAATCAACGAGGTAATACAGATGAAAATTAAACATATAGCTAGTAACATGACCGAACTAGACCTAGGATTTGCGCAGGTATTTTTTAGCTACGAAACCCCAGTGGCGGCACGTTTGACTGACGGCTCACTGGTGCGCACAGCAGAGCGTTATAGTGTCACCACCACCAAACACATCAACAAGTGGCTCAATGGCTGCGAGGCTCTCACAGTGCCGCAGGCTCGTATTGATTGCCTGTTGACTTCAACCAGTGAATGTGATTCAGACTATAACGAGGTGGCATAATGGAATTAAGTTACGCAGGATACAGGGAAACACTGTCTAAACTCTCAAGAATGTATAGAAACTCATATAGACAGGACGGCCATAAAGCAGCACAACCGTGGCGCGATATGATGCGACAGTTACGCGCAGAATATCCAGAGTACGGAGACAGATATACACGCGAAGCACTAGGATATCCAAAAAAAGAGGAGAAATAATGCTAAACAATTACAAGGCAACAGCTAGGAGAATAACTATGACAGGTTGCAGAATAAGTGAAGAGGACGCGAGAGACCCGTATTTTGACGGCGAAGAGTTAACGGTTGAGGAGCTTAATGAGGCACAGCGCGAGGACTTTGAGGCGTTACTAGAGGACATACAGGAGTATGCAGAGGGACTCTTAGGAGACCCTAGCTGGGTGCCTGATGATGACGATTTGGCAGCAGCTAGGCATCTTTATCAGCATCTAAACTATTATTATATACCACCCAACGTGACAAAGGAGAATAAATAATGGACATGAACAATTTAGAATGTAAAATTGTAAGCTGGCACCACAACCGTAATTTGATTAACGGGTCAACAGATCACCAGCAGTTTGAGAAGTTACTAGAAGAGGTAGAGGAACTGCGTAAGAACATTGAGCACAGCCAGTGTGTCGTTGATGATATCGGTGATATTATTGTTGTCTTGATCAACATAGCACACCGCAATAAGTACACGCTGGCGGAGTGTATGGAGCACGCTTATGGTGATATCAAAGATAGAAAGGGGCAGATGGTCAACGGGCTATTTGTTAAAGAGAAAGTTGACGAGAGTAGAGGTAACTAAAATGCAATTTAGAATATTCAACAGGCTTTTAAGCGTAGAATTAATTAACGGTTGTGGGCTGTGGCTGGAGTTTAGTGACAGCCGGGCGGTGTGGGTCTACAATACACGCGAGGAAGAGACATACGCAATGCCCTTCGTGGGTGTGTTCCTCTGTCTGCCTTTCGTGATGATTAGCTTCGGTAACGTCTACACAATAGATGAGGATTAACTGTGTTGACTTTGGTATGCACAGGGCTTATACTCTGCTTAGGTTATGGGATTAAAGAAACAATGGATAACTGGAAAGGAGATGATGATGAGTAGAATTCAAGAGGTTTTGCTAGGGTACGAGGGCAGTGACTGGATTAACGAAGCCGATCATGTGATAATTGACGAGCTTACTGAGCACCACCTGTACTGCCTGACTGTTTCGGATTTACAGTTCAGAGCGCGTCAGGCTATACGTTACGACTATTACAACGAGACGTTAAATGCTTTGAAGGAACAACATAAAAACTTGAAGGGGAGTTGGTTAGATGAGTAGATGCAAAGCGTGTGACACTATATTGACAGAGTTCGAGATGAAAAGAATTGATTTTAACACTGACGCGCATTTGGATTTGTGTTATAATTGTATGGTAGTAAGCAACAGGGCGCTTCTAGAAGAGGATGGGGCGGTGGAGCAGACAATAGATGAAACATTAGCTGAGATAGGTATTGACTTGTCTAATAATTAATGTTATAATATTCTTATGTTATGTTCTTTAATAATTTAATAAAGTTTAAACCCAAACGATCCTAAGTATACTTAGGGTCATAACTTAAAGTGTAAAAGGAAGAAGTATTATGGCAGTTATCGAAGGTACAGTAGCGTTTGAAAATCTAAACGAGCACGAGGTTTATCAGGGTCAGTCAACTGGTAAGTATTCATTGGTCATCAGTCTTGACGATGAAACATCTAATGATTTGGAAGCCAAGGGTGTCAAGCTCCGCGAGTACGAGGGTGTAAAGCAACGTAAGTTTAGCACCAAATACGAAATCCCTGTGTTCGACACGGATGGTCAGCCATTCATGGGACGGGTGACCCGCGGCTCTAAGGTGCGCTTGCTCTGGGCAGAAGGTAAGCCCCACCCTGTTCACGGTACGTCCACCTACCTTAATAAAGTTAAGGTGCTGGAAGTTGCTGAGTCAGGCGAAGGCGAGGGATTCTAATGACAGCAGAGTCTACCTTTCTACGTCACGAGCCATGCCCAACGTGTGGCTCAGGTGACAATTTAGCAAGGTACTCCGATGGGCATGCGGTCTGCTTCACGGCAGACTGTAACCACTACGAGAGGGGCAACGGAACTGCCCTAGACTTTGCACCACGTAAACCAACAAGGACATTAGAGATGACAGGAGTAATAGCAGCAATACCGGACAGGCGTGTCTCACTGGCTGTAGCCAAGCGTTATGGGGTGACAGTGGAGTACGACACAAAGGGAACGGTAGTTAAGCACCACTATCCCTACTACGATAAAGATACTGGCTCAGTGATCGGCACCAAGGTACGCAGTGTAGCCAACAAACAGTTCTATGCGACAGGAGGTTTTGATAATGCAGGTCTCTTCGGCCAACAGGCGTTCAAGGGTGGCGGCAAATATGTTACAATCACGGAAGGCGAGACAGACGCACTGGCAGTCAACGAGATGTTCGATGGCAAATGGCCTGTCGTTTCTATCCGAAGCGGGGCATCAGGTGCAGCCAAAGATATCAAAGCCAACCTTGAATGGTTAGAGTCTTTCGATAATGTGATCATCTGTTTTGACAATGACAAGCCCGGACAGGAAGCGGCGAAGGTTGTTCTTAATCTGTTCACCCCCAACAAAGCAAAGAACGTAACCCTACCGATGAAAGACGCAGGAGATATGCTTAAGGGTGGTCAGGTACAGGCGTTTGTCAAGGAGTGGTGGAATGCCAAGGCGTTTAGGCCAGATGGTATTGTCTCAGGCATGGACACTTGGGATATGTTGCAGGAGCAGAAGGACATCAAGTCCATACCGTATCCGTGGCAGTGCTTGAACGAGTACACTCATGGTTTTAGACCCAAGGAACTGGTCACGATAACTTCAGGCTCAGGCATGGGCAAGTCACAGATCATGAGAGAGCTTGAGCACTACTTGCTGAAGAACACTGAGGACAACATCGGTATCCTAGCGTTGGAGGAGGACGTACCGAAGACCACGTTAGGTATTATGTCCATCGAGGCTAACAAGCAGTTACATATACCGGAGATCAAGGAGTCCTTAGTAGAGGGAGAGGAGCGAGGGTACTGGGAGAACACGTTCGGGTTAGACCGGATACACTTACTAGACCACTTCGGCAGCACCAGTGAGGATGACTTGCTAGGGCGCATACGCTACATGGCCAAGGGTCTTGACTGCAAGTGGATTATCCTAGACCATCTGAGCATTGTGGTTAGTGACCAGTCCAATGGTGACGAGCGTAAGGCTATCGACAGTATCATGACTAACCTTCGTAAGATAGTTCAGGAGACGGGAGTTGGATTGTTCTTAGTGTCACACCTACGCCGACCATCAGGTCAGAAGGCGCACGAGGATGGCGGTAAGATTAGTCTAGGAGAACTTAGAGGAAGCGCAGCCATCGCGCAGCTAAGTGATATGGTGATTGGTTTAGAGCGTGATCAGCAACACAGCGACCCTACCATACGTAACACAACAACGGTCAGGGTATTGAAGAATAGGTTTGTTGGTCTGACCGGCTCGGCCTGTTACCTCTACTATGATGCAGAATCAGGACGTATGGTTGAAACAGTATGTCCGGTGGAAGAAGCGGGGTTTTAATGAAGCAAATAGTCTTTGATATTGAAGCGAACGGCCTGAACCCTGATAAGGTATGGTGCATCATCGCTTATGTAAGGGACACTCAGGAGTATATAGAGTGGTCTGGAGACGACCTACATTGTTTCAAGGACTGGATTAAAGAGCAGGATGGACTGGAGGTTATCGGTCACAACATCATCGGCTACGATATTCCAGTGTTAGAACGACTGTTGGGTGCAGACTTCAGCGGGTGTCAGGTTACTGATACATTAGTTATGTCCAGATTGGCAGAGCCATCACGTTTAGGCGGCCATTCATTGGAGAACTGGGGTCAGTTATTAAATCAACCGAAAGGAGAACATAATGATTGGGACAGCTTTTCTCAGGATATGGTGGAGTATTGTCGCCAAGACGTTCGAGTTAATGAACTGGTGTACCAGAGATTACTTCGTGTGCTTGCAGGTTTTGGAGATCAGAGCATTGTGCTTGAGAACCAAGTACAGGGGATTATTAATCAGCAAATTAAAAGCGGCTGGTTGGTAGATCAAGAGAAAGCCTTTATATTATTAGCGGAGTTGAAGGAAAAGAAGTTTGAGTTAGAGGATAAGGTACACGAGAAGTTTAAACCTTTACCTACTTTTATAAAACAAGTATGTCCTAAGATTAAGAAGGACGGTACTATGTCAGTAGTAGGGCTGAAGTTCTTAGGAGACAGTTGGGAAACAGTTGGTGGCGAGTTTAGTCGCATTGACTTTCCTGTGTTTAACTTAGGATCACGACAGCAGATAGGTAGACACTTGCAATACTACGGCTGGGAACCGCGCAGCTTCACCGAGAAAGGACAGCCCATCGTTGACGAGGCAGTGCTACGCAAGGTGAAAGGTATACCGGAAGCAGAACTTATTGGTGAGTACCTAATGGTACAGAAGCGTATAGCACAGATACAGAGTTGGTTGGATGCAGTTCAGGAAGACGGTAGAGTCCACGGCTATGTCAACGCCAACGGTGCAGTTACAGGACGTATGACACACTCAAGCCCCAATGTTGCTCAAGTACCGGCAGGTAGTGCACCCTACGGTAAGCAGTGCAGAGAGGTTTGGACAGTACCCACAGGTTACAAGCTAGTAGGCATGGACGCAAGCGGCTTGGAACTACGAATGCTTGCACATTATATGAACGATGAGGGCTACACTAATGAAATACTCACGGGAGATATTCACACGGCAAATCAGTTGGCTGCGGGCCTTGAAACTAGAAATCAAGCAAAGACTTTCATCTACGCTTTCCTTTACGGCGCAGGAGATGCGAAGATCGGAAGTGTCGTTGGAGGAAATGCAAGAGATGGTAAAAGACTTAAGGAAAAATTCCTTGCAAACACGCCTGCTCTTAGAACATTACGAGAGCGAGTTGGAGTGGCTGCTGGAAGAGGTTATGTTTTTGGATTGGATGGACGCAGGGTCTATGTACGGTCAGAACACGCGGCATTGAATACTTTACTACAGAGCGCAGGTGCAATCGTTATGAAGAAGGCACTGTGTTTACTAGACGAGTATGCTACTACATGGAACATTGATTATAATTTTATAGGAAACATACACGATGAGATCCAGACAGAGGTCAGAGAAGAGGAAGCAGAGGTTTTCGGAAGGCTCGCAACAAGCTGTGTCGAAGCAGCAGGACTTTTTTACAAGCTCAACTGCCCACTCGCAGGAGAATATCAAGTCGGAAGTAACTGGTCGGACACCCACTAACAAGAATATTTATTTCGAGGACGGAAAGTGGTGGTACGCCGGAGCGACAAGTCGAAGACAAGGAGAACGACAGTCCTTAGAGTCACACACCAAGAAGAACATTAGCAGGATGTTTGTAAACGGCAAGTACGTACCCAAGACACACCCGCTGTACAAAGCAGGACGTTACAAAGGGTTTGAGGATGCAGCCTTTAGTTCCTTAGAGAACTTCAAGGACAATCTACAGGGTCAGGTGTACGTCATTACTAATCCCGCGTGGGAAGGCTGGGTCAAGGTAGGGATGGCAGTGGACGCAGAAGATAGGGCAGGTAACTATCAAACATCCTCACCTTACAGGGACTATGAGCTAGCCTATGTGGTAGACACACCAGACCGCAGGGCTACGGAAGCTGAAGCACACAATCGGTTGTCTGACATGTTTGAACAGCGCAATGAGTGGTTCAAGTGTGACGTAGAGATAGCTAAACGATGGATTGATTCTATTGTAGGAGAGTATGATGAAGCAAGTTGATGATGTAGTTAAAGATATCTACGCACTGATGGAAAGCAAGGACGCTGACACTACAGTAGATGTAGAGGCTGAGATAGAGAAGTTCGGCGAAGCAGTGAAGGACTTGATGCGTACAGAGTTTGGCAGAGAGAAGCGTCAGGATAAGCGCACACTTAGACTGTCCAACATAGGACGCACAGACCGATACCTTTGGAACGTGGTGGCAGGTACAGAGAAGGAAAAGATTGAACCGCATACCTATATTAAGTTTATGTATGGTCACTTAATTGAAGAGATGTTGTTGTTCTTGGTTCGGATGGCAGGACACACAGTCACGGATGAACAGAAGCGTTGTGAGGTTGAGGGCATCCAAGGCTCAATGGACTGTAAGATTGACGGTGTAGTGACGGACGTTAAGTCAGCCAGTAGTTTTGGGTTTAAGAAGTTCCAAGACGGCACGCTGATTAACGATGATCCTTTCGGTTACATTGATCAGATAAAAGCTTATGCTCATTCTGAGGGAGCTACCGAGATAGGTTGGTTAGCAATGGATAAGACCAACGGCTATCTCAAGTTTCTCAAGTATGACCTAGCTGATCCAGAGGTTTCCGAGTTACTTGACTTTCAAGGTACAATAACCGACAGGGTTAAGCACCTTAAGGAGATGGTAAAAAAGCCCGAGCCTGACAAGCTATGTTATAAGCCGAAGCCAGACGGTAAGTCAGGGAACCTAGAGTTAGCTATAGGCTGTTCGTATTGTCAGTATAAGAGACACTGTTACCCTAACTTGAGGGCTTTTAAATACTCTAACAAGCCTAAGTTTTTATGTAAGGTAGTTAAGGAACCGAAAGTACAGGAGTTAAGACTGAAATGAGTAAGAAAAAATTCAGGTCTGGTTTAGAGTCTGCTTTATATGATCAGCTTAATAAGGAGTTCCAATACGAACCGTACAAGCTGCCCTATATTATCAACAAAAAATATCTCCCTGACTTTGTTCACGAGGACAAACAAATACTGATAGAGGCGAAGGGGTACTTCAGGGTAGGTGACACACAGAAGTATACCTCAATCCGAGACTCAATGCCTCAGTGGGAGCTTGTCTTTGTGTTGTCAGACCCTTACAAGAAGATACGTAAGGGAAGTAAGATGACAATGGGGCAGTGGTGTGATAAGGAAGGCTTCGCTCATTTCACAGTCAAGACAACCAAGGAATTGCTACAGTACGTGAGGGATAAAAATGTCATTCGAGGAATTTAAGGAACAGTTCTTACGCGACCATGATGAGATAGACATCTTAGAACTATTAGAGATAGACAGCGAAGATCTCATAGAGGCTTTTGGTAACAGACTAATTAGATATAGAGAGGACAACAATGAGCATTAACGAAGCAACACCACAAGACTGGGATAGACTACAAAAGAAACACCCGGCAATAGATGAGTCTTTGATGAAGGTTTATATTGACATGGCAGAGGAAGAAGCCGCCCACAGTTCTTGGGATAACGCAGTAGAAGATGTAGTCAACAACCCCGACCACTACAACACTGGGTCAATAGAATGTATTGAAGGCATTCAAGCATCTATGTCTGCTGAAGCATTCGCTGGTTATCTCAAGGGCAACTGTATGAAGTACCTCTGGCGATACGACTACAAAGGTAAGCCAGTAGAAGACCTTCAGAAAGCAGGTTGGTACTTGAATAGGCTGACGGATATGGTGGAGAATAGCTGATGTTTTATTTTACGTTATTGAGTTCTTGCGCTAGAAACTGTAAATACCAGAGCGAGTTATTTTTAAAACTAGGTACAGTGGGTAATGAATATTTGTATCAACTAGGAGAACGAACCAGAAGTTTTCTAGGCTTTTACTTCTGGATTGATAAAAACTCAGATTGGTCTGAAGACGATGAGCCGGAGGCTTGGAATACATATATACTTTCTTTTGATTTATTGTGGTTCCAAATAGTGTTTGAGATGTACGGTAAGACTCTCTTAAAAGCCGCTTGGAGACATATAACTTGGAAAAAAGAAGAAGAACACGAAGACTATGACTCACACTTAGGCTGTCAGAACTGGCCTGTTTGTGACTTGGAAGGCTGCGGAGGTGATAAATAATGGCTACAGGGCAAACACACGGGGGCAAGGGTTCAACGACCCGCCCCACAGACAAGAAGAAGTACGAAGATAACTATGATGCTATCTTTGGTAAGAAGAATAAAGACAAACCTAAATCAAAGGATAAGAAATAATGGAACAGTATCAACAGTTTATACACAAGAGCCGTTACGCACGTTGGATGAAAGAGGAAGGCCGCCGTGAGACATGGGCAGAGACAGTGCAGCGTTACGTAGACTTCTGGTCTAACCGTGGTCAGATAGACAACAAGACCGCTAAGAAGCTGTTTAACGCTATCCATGACTTAGAAGTAATGCCATCAATGCGCTGCTTAATGACAGCAGGTGAGGCTCTGGATAAAGATAACGTAGCAGGGTTCAACTGTTCTTACCTTGCAATTGATTCACCACGTAGCTTTGATGAACTAATGTACGTCCTTATGTGTGGTACAGGTGTAGGGTTCAGCGTAGAGCGTAACTTCATTACTAAGCTACCAGTCATCGCTGAGTCATTCCACCCGACTGACACTACCATTGTAGTTGGCGACAGTAAGATAGGATGGGCTAGTGCTTTCCGTGAGTTGATTGCTATGCTGTACGCAGGTAAGATACCTAAGTGGGACATGTCTAATGTTAGAGAAGCAGGCGCACGTTTAGAAACCTTCGGTGGTCGAGCGTCAGGCCCACAGCCTCTTGATGATTTGTTTCACTTCTGCGTAGGTATATTCCAGAAGGCAGAAGGGCGCAAGCTGACCAGCATTGAGTGCCACGATGTAGTCTGTAAGATTGCTGACATTGTAGTTGTAGGCGGCGTTAGACGTTCAGCTTTGATTAGCTTGTCCAACCTCTCTGATGGTCGTATGGCTAAGGCTAAGTCAGGTGCTTGGTGGGAGAATGAAGGTCA
>Ga0209092_10000712_pt1 | contig 33183 bp, 18 predicted proteins | sample FraStrMetagenome_FD_187446 | JGI IMG/M metagenome (GOLD analysis project Ga0209092, IMG submission 187446) | Marine eukaryotic phytoplankton communities from Arctic Ocean - Fram Strait ARC3M Metagenome (SPAdes) (version 2) | ecosystem: Environmental > Aquatic > Marine > Oceanic | place: Fram...
CAAATCCTTCTCTTCGGAGTCGTAATTTCGGCTCCCGGTTCGTTTGAGTGAAGTAGTTGCAAGAGATTGTCCGCGCACAATAGCCTAAACATTCGTTAAACTAATATATCCGAACAAACAAACAAACGTACGTTTCTTTTCTACATTCTTTGCATATTTCCATTTTTCATTTAAATCGACACAGCCGTCAAATCGGACCTTCTTTTCTTCACGACAAGGTAATTCTCCAACAATGGGGAAGAAAGAAAGAAAACAAAAACAGGTACCTCCAAAGGAAGATGATGCAAAAAAGTCATTTTCAAGCTTAGGCCGGGGAATGGGTTTTATATCTTTGTTTTTCCTTTTCACAGTATTCATTCAAGCCCAAAAGAATAACGTTGAGGATAGCAGCAGTAATACCACGACCACAACCCTACCACCACTTGAAGTACTTGAAGTACACGAAGAAACAACAGGAGAATGTACTATTGATCCAGCTTCCGGTTCAAATACTTGTGAAAGCAACGAACCTTCAGACTGTCTTGATTCTCATGAAAAATGCTCTTTTTGGGCTCAACACGGTGAATGTGACAATAACCCAAATTATATGTTGAATAATTGTCAAAAAAGCTGTCATTCCTGTGATCGAACATTAGCGGACCCAAAAGAATCCATAACATTCAATGATGACTGGATGGTTGCTACCAAAGCTTTTGGAGAACAACAACAAATAGATGGGAAAGAAATTCAAAAAACTATTGAAATCATTGAGCAGTCAGTCAAATATATGCAAAATCTGGAAGAAGATAAAAGTCATGGTATTTCCCAAAAAGTTCTAGATTCATGTCTTAATCGACATGATTTATGTTCTTTCTGGGCTGCGATTGGAGAATGCGAGGTTAACCCAGGATACATGATTACTAATTGTGCACCTAGTTGTTTTTCTTGTGATAAGATTGATTTTGAAACGCGTTGTCCTCCACGAACAACCAATCCGGAAAAATATGTGCCGGGTTTAGTTCCAGGAGGTTTAAATACCATGTTTGATAATATTATTGAGGAAGGAAGGAGTGATATGACCAACTACACTGTAGATATTAATATGGGTCCTAAATCTTTTACATCTAAATGGGATGAAGATGCAGAAATACCAGATGGACCATGGGTAGTTACTTTTGATAATTTTCTTTCTGATGAAGAATGTGATCGATTAATTCAACTTGGATATGAAACAAAGGATGGATATCAACGATCATTGGATGTAGGCGAAGTCAAGTTTGATGGATCCTTTGATGGGATGGAGAGTAAAACACGAACGAGTGCCAATGCTTGGTGTTCTGAAAAATGTCGTGATGATCCGACTGCCAGCGTCGTTATGGAACGCTTAGCCAACGTTGCGGGTATACCCTCCCGAAATTCTGAAGATTTTCAATTGTTGAATTATGATGTAGGGCAGTTTTATAGAGAACACCATGATTACATTGAGTTACAAAAAGATCGTCAATGCGGACCACGTATTTTGACTTTTTTCTTATATCTGAGTGAGGTAGAAGCCGGAGGAGGAACAGCTTTTCCAACTTTGAATAATTTGACAGTGGTTCCCAAAAAAGGAAGAGCCCTTCTCTGGCCAAGTGTGCTTGACGAGAACCCGCTAGAATCAGACGGTAGAACCAGACATGAAGCGTTAACCGTATGGGCTGGAAAGAAATACGCTGCCAATGCCTGGATTCATCTTTTTGACTATTTGACACCGCAAGGTACAGGTTGTACTTAATTTTGTATGTCGGAGGGCTTGAATACAGTACTTTCAAATTAAAACTTATTTATACTTAAGATTCTTACTTTGCTACCATCTAGGATTTATTGGTCTTGCGTTGATATTTTCGAAAACTATTGCCTCCAGACTACATGTCATTTTCTGGTGTATGCCACTTTTTCTTTGATTGTGAACAGTGGAGATATCATAATGGTTCTAAAGGGCTGCGAAAGACAGCAGCAAGCGCTCTCATTTTCTTTTCATTATCAATAAAATAAGTCGTAAAAGATTGGAGACTCAGAAGTAAGTTGTCACCTTCATATGTTTTCTCAGGTGCCTGCACAAAAATTGCAGATACTAATTTTTGAATACTTAAGATAAAGTACTATTTTAAAACATATAAAAAAGAGAAATTTACAGTAATGATATGTATATTTGAATAATTGCTGGTATCAATTGTAACATGAGTAATTCTACCGCACTACTAAACAATAACTATGCACGTGCCATTCGATATGCCCGATTCATTTCCTGCCTTCTTCGGTCGTCCATAGCTTGTTGTTGTTTTGTAAGTTGGCGAAATCTATCTCTAATTGAGACGCAATTGGGAACACGACACTTGGGGTCTTTGCATTGCCGAGCGTGAATTTGAAGCAACCCCCAAATACGTTTACATATATGGCATCCACCAGTTGCTTTGATTTGACACTGTGCACCATGCTTTAGAAGACCTTTCATTTTTTGACAGTTCGCAGATGGACACTTCGGTGACACACAAGTTGCAGCATGAAGCAAAAGCTGCATATGAAGTTGAATGACTCTTTGTCTTTCTTTGCGTTGCTCAGCAGTGAATTCGTTTTGTTCACTCTTCGCGATTGGAATTGGTTTCAATTGATGATGATGTCTAGGTACATTGATATTGTTGAAACACTCTGCACATTGATCATAATCATTGCATGTTGGACAGTGATAGCGAACTCCAGTAAGAATTTCCCTTGAACATACTGCGCATTGTTGCACGAATTTTGGAGCATCACGGTTGTGAAGATGCCACAGTACCATCATGCTTGTGTGCTTGGCTCGGCGTACTTGGTCGAATTGGTAGTGATTACCTTGGCATAGATTCAGGAATAATTGGCGGTTATTCAAAAATTCACAATCCATCTCTTCTAAATCATCATCTATAACCTTCACAAGTCTTCCCTTACTATCTTTCACGGTTGTTCTACTACTCACTGATGAGGAAGGTACTTGATTTGGGGTTGCTTTCTTTGGAACTTTTTCTTTACCTTCAGAATCACGTTTTCTCGCCATTGCTGACAATTTGCCGTCTCTATGGTTTACGCTGGGTTTGACAGTCGAAGATGTGGTTTCAGAAGATTCAGCTGGAGAATTCTCTCCATTAGAATCAGATGGAGCAGGATCTGGCTTAATCTCTGAAGTATCCTTGGTTGAATTTTCCGTTTCTGTAGGAGTATCCTCGGATAATTTGGCATCTGTGGTTTTTGCTTCTTTTCCTTTACCATTTGCCTTAGCGCTAGAGCCTTCAGCAGATCCATTTGATACCTCAGGGATTGTTTTGTCACTTGATTTCCCAACTGTGTTGGAGTCTTTTGAGGTTGTGTCCTCTTCCTTTTTCTCCTCTCCCCTCTCGACTTCTTTTTTCTTTGCCTTTTGCACAACTATACCATGTTTTTGTCTATATGCAAGGATTTCTTTCGGCACAACGGTATTTTCTTCTTTAACCTCATCCCACATCAGATAGGCGACGATAAAACTTTCTTTCATTGGGTGAATAGTTTCACCTAATTTTGCCATAACATAATCTCGTCCTCCTTCCATCAGACTCTTAGTATCTAATCCTGGAGGGACAATACCGCTGGCTTTGAGTGCTTCTTCATCGATTCCAGTTGAACGTGTACCCCCGCGTCCTGATTTTGATTTATTCTTTGCTTTTTGATTTTTCTTGCTCTTCTTTTTACTGGAAGAGCTACTTTTCTTGCTACCCTTTCCCTCCTCGATGTCCTTGATAATCATTTCTGCTTCTGACGGAAAATAATCACCGTCCATGTAGGGTACAACTGTAGCATCATTTTTCTCGTCAGCAAAATATAGGTCGTACATATTTGTTAGGCGTCCGACAATACCACGTTCCTGAGCAATGACTAACATGTCAAGATACCACTGTCGTAAACGGTCGTCTTTGGGCGTTTTTTGATCTTCAGGTTTCGCATAAAGAATGTAATCGTCTCCTTTTAACGGTGGGCAGGCCCATATGTGCGCAGTCGAAAAGCCCTTTATTCTCACATGGTCTAAATACGCAATCAGAATTTCATGATAGACGAATGTTCTCATATTTCTTGGTCGCATATAGTGTACACTATCTAGGTAGGATATATAAACCGCACGTTTGTTAGGGGGCGGATTATTCTTGTCATGTTCATAGACGTAAAGGCCAAATAATATAACATCCACGCCGTCTAAATTTTGAAAAACTACCACACATTTACATCTAAAGGTAAACTCTGAGGGATAGTTTTTGAAAGCGTATCGCTTTTTCATTCGCTCACGAACTTCTAAAGTTCTATTCATTGAAGTAACCTGCCTAATTGTTATCGGTCCTCCAGTTTGTATTTGACTAAGAGCATCAGCCTCGGAGATTTTCTAAACGTAAATGAGTAATTCAAAGTTAGAAGGGTACACATTTGCAAGTATTTAAGATTTATACACAAGACTATCTTACCTCTCTTTCTGCCTTTTCTCTCGCAAGCTTATTGAATTCATTCTGCACCTTAACTCGTACTTCCTTTTCCAGCCATTCCGAGAGTTTCGTTCTTGGCAAATCTTCTGCCATAGGAGTTGTTGAAGTTCCTTCAGTGACTCCTTTCTTTTTTCTATCATCAATTGTACACCGGGGACACGCATACTCTGATCTCTGATCTTTATTTTGCCTTGTATTGAATAGACCACAAATTTGATGAATCCATCGTTCACATTTGTCACACTGTACCCAGCTTTCTTCATGAACCTCGTCATTTTTCTTTTTGACTAGGTTTTGTTTTTGTATCTGGACATCACCCATGTCAATAGTTTGATTCTCTTTCAATTCCCCAAAACATTGATGACACCAATGGTATTGATTATTTCCGCCAACGTAGTAATAACTATTGCGCCTGATTCGCTTTGAAGGACAATTTAAACCATTACAATAGAACACAGGTGGTTCAAACAAAAGCTTTTCACGGCCACACAAGGCACATGCGTCCCCGTTTTTTCTTTTGACATCCTCTTCAGCATTGAGCACTTCAATCAACTTTTCGTAGTCTGCTAAAAATTTAAGCTTCATTTCTTTTGCCATATTGTGAACCACAGATCCTTCCTGATTGTATAGCATTGCATTATCAAACGTCAAATGAACATCTGACTCAAAATCTTTGAGAGCATGGTAGCATCCATTCTCAAGTCTCTTTTTGATTGTTCCTAAATCCATTGGGTGCTTGATAACTTGAAAGTAGTCAGGTAGACCTAGTTCGACAGGATCGACGGGACTATTAAAAACCCAACCATGCTGATGTGCTTGTAAAATTTTTAGTGCCTCAAGGCATTTACTCTTCAATTTCTGAGGTGGAAGTTGAAGTCCGTTGTTCAAAGAGGTTATATGAGTCTCAATTTGTTCAGTTGTAAAGCAATTGATAAGAGTATGATCTTCCTGTGGTTTCGGGCCTTTCCTGCTACCAAGCAATTGGGCTGCCGTCTTGCTAATTTTAGGATCTTCACTTTTAATTTTCATAGGAAGCGCAACTGGTTGAGAAAGTGGTTTGTTAGGAAGATACGGTTGCATATTAGATGGTGGTTTAGTTGAGGTTTGGTGGCGATGTGTCTGTGTTATAGGCAAACAAACACCCCCTTGCATTACAGAATTATCTTTCTTCCTGCGTTTTGCCCCTGGAGGTATGCTGGACGAGCGTGGTGACATGGGTGTAGCGGGACCCGTGGGTGGTCCATTTCTTTGAGAGTGTGGTTGAGACACGTTTGGATTTGATTGCAGTAGTTGTGGTTGATTGGGTGGTATCTGATTGATGTTGGATTGTATTTGTTGGTTTTGTCGTGGTAGCTGTTGATGTAAAGGCATTTGAAGTTGAACTTGTTGATTTTGACTGTTTTGAAATGACTGCTGTTGCTGCTGATTCTGTAAAAGAGGTGATGGTAATTTAGGAATTGACTGTTGCTGTTGCTGTGTCTGCTGCAAGGCTTTCCCTGGAGCTGGTGTCATTTTATTTTGTTGAAGAGCTTGTTCATGCCGATGTTTTAAAACTTGCATCTGCTGTTGTTTTGCTTTTTCATGACTGCGGTGTATAGCCTCCCGCACTGGGCCACAAACAGGACAGCGTACATCTTTACATCTGTGGTAATGACTAAGGACGTACCTCGAACTCACGCAATGAGGAACAAGACATTTCTGATCTTTACATTCGGCAATATGCTTCCATAAACGTTTCATTCCAGCACAGTGCGGAGTAACAGGACAAAGGCCATCCTCATGTGGGCACTTCGCTGCATGTCTAAGAAGGAGTAACCGTTGTTGCTGGTGCCGGAGAACTTGCTGTCTATCAGAACCAGATCTTGAATCACCACCTATAGTTTTGATTCCATTGACCCCTTTGCTGCTTGACGCATTGTTAGCATTCATTTGAACATTAGAAGATGCAGGAGCTATGGTAGGTGTCATTTGTTGAACATTCATATGCTGAGGCATTTGCTGATGTTGGTTGTTATTTTTATTGTTGACTATTCCGTTCATACCAGAGGTTTGCATTGGGGCAAAAGTATTTGGCATGGGTTGAAATGAGTTATCATTGCCGGTGCTTCCCTGTGTATGACTGCTTTGAGGTGGAAGCATTTGTTGCGGTTTGACAACAGGTTGCGTCTGGGTCATCATGGGATTTATATCAGACATGTTTACCATTTGCCTTTGCGGTTGCACTGGAGGTGGTTGCATTGGGACTTGCATCTGGGGTTGTTGCAGTTGCTGCATGGGTGGTTGCATTGGCATACTATTATTATTCATATTATTTTGCTGTTGTTGTTGGGGCTGTTGATATTGTTGCTGATGCTGTTGATGTTGAAGAAGTTGAGCTTGATACTGCTGCTGCTGCTGTTGCTTTTGTTGTTGCTGTTGCTGACGTTGCTGTTGTTGCTTCTTTTGCTGAAGCTGCGCAGCTTGTATTTTTTTATTCTTGTTTGCGCCAATATTAATGGCGAGTTGTTGAAGTCGAGCCTTCAGAGTGGATTCGTCGTTGTAAGCAGCGAATGAAGCTCCACCTCTGTAGAGATTCTCTTCGAGACGTTTCGCCATCTGCGGTAATTTCTTCAACCAATCCTGAGGTGCATTAGGTTTACGCTGTTGGAGGAGGTGGACACTAACAAAATAGATTAATTAAGGAAACTTGAGTGAACAGATTCAAACCGACAATGAGTGCAAAGAAACTTACATTTTGCTTATCATTACCCTTCGTGCGTTAACATCTTTATCGCTCTGCCACCCTCCATTCAAACCATGATGGACCATATTTCTTTGCTGTTGCTGCTGCTGTGGGGCTTGCTGTTGTGCGTTTGGCTGTTGATTAAATTGCATCTGTTGTTGATTGAATTGCATTTGTTGTTGTTGTGTCTGTTGCTGCATTTGTTGGTAGCGTTGTTGCTGCTGTGATTGCTGCTGCTGTTGAGTTTGATATTGAACACGTTGCTGTTGCTGCTGCATTGACACTGGCGCGCCAGTATTAGGCATCGCACCATTCATTTGCGGAATCGCCCCATTTTGGGCGGCAGGATTGCCGAGATAGTTACTTGCAGTGTTATTCATTCCAAGAGCGGTATTTTTTCCATTCAACTGAGGTGTTGTAACTGGGGCGACTCCTATTCCGTGCAATTTGCCGTTCGCCCCATTTACTTGCATTATCAAACGTGTACAGTTGGGCTATCGAGGTGTTGTCAAATAAGAGACAAAAATCCTGGATTTTTTCTCTGCTAAGACAGAAACAACATGCGTCAAATGAAAGATGTTTTTATATGTTAGTAAGGGCTTGGCTGGTGGATAACGGCGTGCAAAATGAGAAAAGGCATAAATAAACTTTTGAAGCGAACTCAAACAAAAACCATCAGAAATACACCTAAGTATTTACTTAGATACGAAATTTGAGGGACAGTTCCATGTATGTATTGTTCACGTTTTATTATTTTTTGAAAAAAATAGTCTAAGTAAAAAAGTGTTTCAAAGGTGAATGTGTCAACAAGTTGAATCAGACATGTTGCACTTTGGCTGATCATATTCTAATGAAACAATAAACATCGTAGTCCCTATCAAAAAATGAGTTATATAGGAAAGACGAGCTGAAAAAATCTAAGTAACGGATGATCGCTACAACTGACTTAAGGGCAAAAGCGAGGATCTCTTTAAATAAAATGAAGAAATAATCTAAGTAATTCAATACATCTGAAAATGGCGCATCCGAAAACCATCTCATGGCCAAACGAACGAAATTACACAGTTTTAGGATGTGATATAGATCCTGGATCACACAGATTGCAAATAGATCTTTCAAAAGGACTCAGAGTTTTCTCAAGAAGCAACAATCATGATGGAATGGATTCTAATTCGAGTGTTCTACGTACGATAAGTACTTCGAATCGAGCCCAGAACACTTTGGTTGAGTTGAAACAACAAACTATTTCCTTTTGAAGAACAATATCAATAGACGCGGATTGAGCTGCTGGCTGCCGTGATCAACTGAGGACCGGTATCATGTTCACCCGGTATGACTCACCTAAAATTGACTGATGTTGCGGGAGGTGATCGGTCGCGCCGTTGGTGCTGATCGAAAAGAAGAAGCGAAACCAAAAGCCTTCGAGATCCTGTAAAAGTTGTACTAGAATGTACGTGAAGTTGGATTATGACGCGCGAAGTGACGCTATGGGGATCTAAGGACGTTATGTATTTTTCTTCAACAAAAAGAAATTGGTTGAAAGAAGAAGAAGGTTTGGGACGGAGGGAAAAAAAATAAGTATCTATATGTATCTATCTCGTAGCATGTAATACTTTTTTGTGTCACCAATTTATACCATGTTTTGTGTAATTCCACGAACGATGGTAAAGGAAGAAATGTTCCAAAAAGGGGAGATGAAATAAATAGCAAGGTTTTTGTAAAAGATTTATTTATTTAGATTACTTTTTATTAAATGAAATAATAATGCTAGTAACAAATTAGCAAATGATGCGGTTTTCACTATGCTTCACGTTCACGTAGAAGATCCGATCTTTGCTCGTTTTATGCCCAGTAAAAATCATATACATTGGCATTACGAAGACATCATTCTTTATTAAGGTAGATTCACTTTTTTCCCTCCGACCTCAAAGCTTATATTTTCAATCTAATCAATCGAAGAAATGAAGAGCTTTCTCCTTGTCCCAATTCTGGACGAACATACAAAACTTCCAGCAATATTTTCAAATCATATTCTCAGAACAAACAGCGACGCCTTGCTACGATGTTTTCAAACTCAAGCAGCCGATATGAAAGATAAGAACGAAAACAATATGGTTGTCTTTGGGAGACACGAGATAGTTCAGGCTTATAAAGCAGCATGTGGATGTCTTTCTAAAGGCCAGCAAAATGGCGATATGTCGAATCCAAGAAAATCGACAAATATGGGTTTATTTTGTAATAATTGCAAGCTATTTGAAAAAATGGCAATGAAACTCCTCTCGAAGAAAATGATACAACTCAAAAAGATACCAAAGTCCCATCAAAATCTTCAATTAAAACACACAGAGCAGGAACAAAATGTTGCAGAGTTAAAAACTGAATTCTGCTCCAATGAAAAAGTGTTACTAAGTATAATGGGAAAAATGACAAAGCAAATCTTAATCGTAGATGGTGAACCTTTTCTCGAGCCGAAAAAAAAAAAGCGATTCCTACAACAACATACAGATAAATGGGAACCTGAAGCTATTGTACCTTTCCATATTACAATGGCGTTTGATTTCAGCAAAATAATTCAAACGAGCACAACGGAAATTTTCCCGAAGATGAATTTATTGCCCGACGCAAGAATTACAAAAGAAGTAATAAACCCTTTCTTGAAAGTTCGATTGGTCGCAGTTTATAATGACGTTTGCCAAAAAGAGATTTGCACAAATACAGAGTTAAACACATATCTAGAAGATGAAACGAAGCCTTTTCAGTCTCCTTCAAAGACAAAGCAAATTGATTTTTTTTCACCTGATTTTGTTCATCAAAGAAATGATTTCACTATATTCCTTTTAGAAATGGGGAAATCTATGCCAAAATTTCGAGTACAAATATTTTTGAAGGCCCTCCACAAAAACAAGAGTGTGGAAATCGCAAGTTCTATTTTCGTAGAACCAAAACCGACTCACGTGGTGATTGATGAAAATCTTTCAATTTATCAAATATCAGAAGAACTTGGTTTTGGAAGTGTAGAAGAAATGGTCGTTTATTTTTTTGAGGTGTGTGTCATTTGTTAACCAATCCGTTTCCTTTTTTTATTTTTATTTTCTCATTCGAATTGATTTTTTGTTTGCGCAGCACAAAATAAAGCCCGTGAAACCAGAATGGATCGTTCGATTTAATAGAGGACAAGGTGATATTCCCATGCACCTTATTTGGCCCGGGATAATATCATTGGATGGTGTCGGTAAAAAAAGAGACCATATCAGTGAATCAAGAGACAGAGGAGGTGAGTATCTCGTACATAATGCAACATTGAGGATTATGCAAATGAATAATGATGATATTTAGGATGTAATAAAGACTAATTGTGACATGATCAATCTTATAAAATTTTCAGATCTAAAGAAGCAAAAAAAATCTGAAATGCTAAATAAATTGATCTAGCTAGTTGCAGTCAGCAGTCAAAGCTTAAATAATATATTGAAATGAAAATAAATATCCCCTTTGGCGGTTTTAGGAACAGCATACACGATATATTCCGAAATCGAATTCAGAATTTTGTAATTCAGTTGATTAATCCAAGACCGTTCGTTCTTTTGTTCGTTTCACCAAAAAATAATATTGAAGCTATGGGATCTGTCGCAGAACATTGCCATTAAAACAATTAAAATAAATATCATATACAACAACCAACGAAAGAGATCAGTCTAATTAATATCAGTTCACCATACATAATAAAGTTTATCTCCTTTTTTGTGCGTGCACGAATCCTAGTAGTAAGTTTAATACGTGAAAATCATTTACTACAATACGCTAAAACTATAAGCTCCCTCTCATCGCCATGCTATTTAGACACTTAAAATATAACATCCTGCTACTACATATATAACTCGAAGAGGCCATGAATGCATCTAAAATTGGTGCAACGGTCACACATTTAAGAAGAAATGTAAGTTGTTTTTATACTTAGGATCAGAAGTATTAAATGAAAGTAAATTAATAATTAATTTTACTTAAATTTCTCTAAAACCTTACCTGTTGTAATCGCGGGAATGAGTTTTATGAAAATTTTATTGTTTAAATAATTAGTCTAAATATATCTTTAGAGAATGGACATCTTTGTGCTCAACTTTTATAGACCTTAAGAGTTGTACTGCATAAATCGCAGGACCACATATAGTATTGAATTCACATGTCTAAATTGATCATTTTAGCTATTAGCATATTTGCTTGATTTATAAAAAAGACATGAACGTATTCACTTTTTCGTTGATCTCAGACAGTCAAAATCACAAGCCAGCAAGACGATGGAAAAAAGGTTTTAACACATTGGATTTGTTGTGGAACGAAAATAATGGGAACAACCCCTTCACAGATACACGCATCGACAAAAACTAAAAAGACATCCAGGAAAGGTATCGAAAAGAATTGCGAATCAAGCTCTATTAAAAGCTATAGGAAAATGACAAAGCAAAGGATTTTGGAAAGAAATCCAGATTTACTCCGAGACAGGAATGAAATAAATACAATAAGTGGAAAAGTAAAAACACGAAAATCGAAATCCAAGAAGTTCACGCAAAAAATAGAGCCCCAAGATTCAGAATATGGAAAGATGAACAGCATAGGGTTGCTCATTGATTCTCCTGTTGGTAACGATGGCCGTGATGATTTTGATAATCCTTGTTCGAATGTTCCTGATTCTCGTGTGACTGTCAACCTGGCAATGGCAGATCTAATGGCATATCTCCAAGTTGTTGCCAACAATAGTTCAAATTTGCCTATGACAAGAAGGGATGACCCCGATCTAGGAAGAACAGTTTCAAATTTGACTTCAGATGACTACGCAGAAAAATGTGCTGCTTTTATTCCAAGCGATATCAGAATCATATCAGGATCCTTTACAAAATATGGAAGAGTTTGGGATCTACCAACTAGTGATGTAAGAACAAAACTTTTTAATTGTGCTACTAAACAACGTTTCTTTTTATTTCTGACATGTACTCATTGTTCCCGTACCATTACTCTAGGAATTTATTCCATCAGATGCAACACAAGAGCCAGGTACGTGTGCCCACCGCGATTTAGTTCAAACGAGCTTTTTTGAAATTTTAATAATCATAATTATTCCTGTTATGTTGATTTATCATAGGTTTATCATATGGTGGAGCATGTGGAAATGCTCTATTGAAAGTCCTGTATGACTTGGAATCAGAAGCTAATAACGATGCAGCAACTGTGGACTACACCATAACAGCAAATCTTTTCGATGATGACAGTGAAGAAGAGGAAGAAACTGAAGATTTTCAATCAATACTCAACCAAAATAATTCGCTTGAGTCTCTTCTCATGAACTATGACACTTCACAATCCTCAATAACATGGTCAGATCTTCTTCGACGAATGAAAGATGAAATGCAAACAATCGGACATTGTCAGGTATGCTGAATGAATTCTTCCCTCTGAAAAGAGATTATAATCACACTTTATTTCATCCAGTTTTTGTTAACTATGCTTTTATTCGCAGGCACCAATTATTACTGGATCGAGAAAATTTGATATAAATCAGCCATTTTCTTTGATTCCGCCTGATTTTGATAGTACTAAAAATAAGAAGAGATCTTTGCTAATTGGTTGCAACTATAAGAGTATCCCCGAAGCTCAGCTTAAAGCTTCACACTATGATGTCTATTCAATCAAGGTGAGACTGGATGTTCATTACTTCTTCTTTTGCAATATTGTTGGAACATAGCATAACTTTATTTCATTCGTTACGCATTTAGGATTTCATTGGTAATGTCCACGGATTCCCGGAAGATGATCTAATGACAATTCTTCTGGATGATGATAGTCACGTGCAACCAACCCATTTGAACATCATAGAGGCTTTCAAAGCTCTCTCTGAGCAAAGTTTACCAGGAGATGCGGTATTTGTTTATTTTTCAGGTCACGGATGCCGTGTGCTAGATGTTCCAATAGATGATGATGTTGAATGTTATGACGAAGCGCTAATTCCAAGTGATTTTCATGGGAGTGGTATGATAAGAGATACCCTAATATTTAAGACCTTACTTGCTCCAATGCGAGCTGGTGTTACGGTTACCATAATAATAGATTGCTGTGACACGGGTATGGTTCTTGATCTACCTTATTGTTGGTCAACAAAGAATGATCGAGGAGATGTGCCTCCTAAGGTAAGACTATTTGTGTCTTATTTATGCGCTTTTCATTTACGATATATTTATCTCACTAATACACAAACAATGTTTAAAATAAACAGATGACGTCGAATGATGATTTCAGTTTTGTTCGGTTTCTCAAAGTTATCAAGACTCTTTATGAGTCTTCGATGTTTACTCAACTTGGCCATACAGTGCGATCAGCGATTTATGATAATCCTAATTTGACAGCAAGAGATTTTGTTGAGGATGACGAAGATTCACATTCTGATGAATCGGGATCTGAATCTCTCACAACACTAGAAGATAATGACACAAGAGAAAGAACATCAAAATCCTCCAACAAATCTTCCTTCATGAATATGCTCACTATATGTCAACCCCCTCCATCACGAAAAATTTCAGAAAATCTCACCGATATTACATCTAATGAAGAATCATTGAGAGCGTCTCTCTTAAAACCCCCCAGTCTTTTGGCTCAGGTTATGAACTGCACTTTGCTTAATGATCCAGCGTTATCAGATGATGATTCTTATCATCGGCAGGACACATATGAGAGTTATGATGACCCATATGACAGCTGTGGTAGCTATACTGATGATGAGGCACCTTTACATGAAAATTATTATCGTGGACGAAATACTCCAAGAAAGAATTTAAGACAATTGATATGAAATGAAATCTGATAATGCATCATCCTTAACTTATATTTGTACACTTTAATATAAAATTGGGTACCCATTTTAATTTTTGAAATTACTGCAGTGCAGTGTTGTAATGGAATTCAAAATGATCCGGCCTCTCATTTCCGATTTATATTTACGAGTTTTTTCCTCACTAAAGTTTATTAATGAACAATAAATGGTTATGAATCTATTTCTGAATTTTCGAACTGATTCATAATCACACAAATCAAGTAATTGCCTTTTAAGGCGCATCAAATGCGTTTAGAAGTATTCTTAGTTGAAACTTTTTATTTTAAATCCATGCAATAGCACCATTGAATCTAAAATCAACAATTTTCCAGTTCAACGTCCCCGCCTCTTCGATATAAACTCTTTGGAATGCCATTAAATATGAATTTGCTTTAATATCATCTTCTCTACCTTCTACCACTTCGCCATCTTTATTTCTAACGCAGTTAATTTGTTGTGCCATAAAATGTATCAATATGATGGGTTCCTTTTCAACTTTATCCATCTCAACCGCAACAATATCAGCATTGAATATGCCCAAGAGATTAGAATCAACAACCAAACCCTCATCCTTTCTAACTTTATTCTCTGCTGCCAATCTTTTATAAACAGATTCACCTAGCCATTCCTTTAATTCTGTGATTCTTCCGTCTAAAAAAACCTGCATAATTTCAGGAATAGTTTGTTCGACTGCATCCTGCTTAAACTGCTCCATGGTAAATTGTGGATCTAATTTTTGTAGTTCACGAGTAGCAATGGCCATATCTGTTTCAGCTGTAAGTGTGTCATACACAGATGATGCACGGTATACCCAAGGATTTTGAGATGTTTCCCATGCTTCCTTCGCATCTTCTTTTACTTCATCAAGTCTTTGCTTAGCTTCCTTCGCACCACTCTGAGCGTACAGGTCCTCGGATTTTTCAAGCATGCCTTTAGTTAAGGTAGAAATAGTCGAAAAATAAAGGTATGGAAATCTCAATTAGATTTCACCATAACAACATTGGAGATATATCGAAGTTCCATTAGAAAAGGGATAGATCACTTACCTTGAATAATGGGTGCTTCTGATAGACGCTTCTGCATTTTTTCCCAAGCTCCCATATGCTCACTTTCGTCGATCATCATCAAGTCTGTGGGTCCCTTATACACTTCCACCGGAGCTGCATCATTTTTAGCTTCTCCAATCCTCTTATTTATGCCTTTAGCAGAACCGGAATCCAATAATTCCTCCCATGTTTTACCAACTTCACTCATAAAGCTAGAAAGAAATCCTTGAGCTGTATCTAGTGGTGATGAGTTGGAGTTTGCATTGGAGTCTGAGTTTGGATTGTTGTTTTTCGTTTCCTGGTTGTCATGTTCTGATTTTAGACGATGAATCGTGTCACGGAGGTCGGATGTAGTCTTTGTTTCTCCTTCTTCTTTATTCGATTCATTTTCTTCATTTGCATTCTTTTCATCTTTATTTTCGTTGGTGCTAAAAGCTTTGGAATATGCAATAGCTTGAAAGCCATTCCTATCATTTTTTCTGGAGAGAATCCCGATCTCATTATTCCATTTTATAATGTTGTTGTTGTTTTGTAGTTGAATACGCTCGTTTGATCCATTATACCCTCTATAAGAAGAAAGTGCTCTGAATGAGTGGAGTCCCTCTTGAGATATTTGGGGTAGGCGAAATTTTTTAGCACCAACCAAAATTATTTTATTCGAATGCTTTGAAAGAGCTACCAATCGTCCTGTGGCAAACATCGAAACTGCTCTAATCTTCTCTGTTCCTTTCCTTGAAATGACAATTGAAAAAGTGTTAAATCTGTCGTAACCATTGGCTTATTATGTGTTTTGTTAGCTACGATAGTTTTACATAGAAATTCACGGGTGGTACGGATTTTTATTTGCAACAGGATGAAAGAAGGAATCCTTTTTTATAATGTTTGTTCACAAAAAATTTAAAAAAGTCCGATGTGAAAGAAATCATGAGAGTCTTAGTTCTAAATTACCTCTATAGAATTTTGTGTCTTGGCACTATATTTGCAGTCATCGCGATGAAAATAATATTTCAAACAGTTCATGAAAAGAAGTTGTTCAAATCTTTTATACATAATTTTATGCTGAAAGACAAGCTAAAAATATTTATACTTAAAATAGACCCGCTCTACTCATAGCTTCCTCTACAATTGGATAGCAGGCAGAGTCCAATTCATCTAGAGGAGGACGGCAAACAGGAGTTGGTATGCGGCCCATTTTACTGAGTGCCCATTTTGGTACAATCGGGTTGGACTCGACAAAGAGTTTGTCATGGAGCATTTCTAAATTAGCGTTTAATTGCCTTGCATCAGCTATTTTGCCATCCAAACATAATGACATGACATCGTGGATTTTCTTAGGATCGAGATTGGCTGTAACAGATATGCAACCGTCTCCGCCATTAGTCATGAAATCGATTGTTGAGCCATCATCTCCACTCAAAAGCAAGAAATTTTCCCCACACTTCTCCCTGATACTTCTGACTCGGTGGGTATCTCCTGTGGCATCCTTTAGCCCTACGATGTTATCATGTTGTGCACATATTGCGATTGATTCATCTGATAAATCAATAGAAGTTCTACCAGGCACATTATACAACACAACAGGAAGACCCATGTCCGCAATAGAAAGAAAATGCTTTACAAGTCCACGTTGAGGCGGTTTTACATAATAAGGTGTTACGACTAGAGCTCCATCACATCCAAGATCAATAGCTTGTTGCGTTTGTTCCTTAACACTATTTGGATTGATAGTTCCTGTTCCACAAAGAATTGGAATTTTGCCTTTTACTTCTTCTACAGCAACATTCAAAATTACTGATCAAAAGACATGAAAAAATATGGCGAGAATTCAAAGCAAAGACAACGAAAGAAATTAGATATCTCTGGAATCGAATGCAGCAATAATTATGTAAAAAAGTACAAAACTTACGTTCGCGTTCCTGCATGGATAATGTTGTAGCTTCTGCTGTTGTTCCTAAAATACATAGTCCATCTGTTCCAGATTCTACATGCCACTGCAACAGAGAGCGTAAGGCTTCGAAGTTGACATCCCCTCCGTCGTTCATGGGTGTTACAAGTGCCACATATGAGCCTTTTCCTAGTGCAATCTGGTTTAGTAACAAAAGAGAAATCATAGCGCCACATAAATTAGGAACATGGATTTAGCCGCACACAAGATTTTCATTCCAAATCATGAAGGTATTATTCCCCCGAAACAAGTATTTGACTTACCCGTTCACTAGCATTGTCCGATGAAAGTTCTAGCTTAGAATTTCTAAAATTCGGTGAAGTAAATGATGGTGACAGATGGGAAGTTCTTAATGGGTTGTAGTTGTTCCCAAAACCTGAGAAATAAACAAAACATAAATGAGGTTTCGAGGTTAAATTTTCCAACTTCTCTTTCTTTTAACAACATTTTATGAGATATGCCACCATGAATCATATTTATGTGGAAGATAGTAAGAAAGCGCATTTCAAACTGTACTAACTTTTTCAACCATCATACATGAATGATGGTTAAGATCTCGAACTAATTTTGTGTACCTCTTTAGGTCTGATAAATGTAGAAGTATTTTATCCAGTTTCGAGCATTCTGAACTAACACTTTCACTCAACGCACCTTCAACGGATTCATTGGTTAATACACATGCCAAGAGGGCAATAAAAGGTCTGCTAAATATAGATGTTGCTCGATTCATTGTCTCTGGGTAGACCCTCTGCGCAGATGTGTCCAAAAGCCAATAAATTCTACTACAGAAAATTGAACTTTTGTGAATCTTTTTGTAGGGTAGTTCGTATACTAGACCGTACTTACGTGTTTGTTTTCATCAAGGATTGTTACATCCAATAAAAAAATCGTATGCAGCAGTGTCCTTTGTGACACGTATGCGTTACTCAGTACGCAAGGAGAAGCATCTGCTGCTGAGAGTAATTTTCTCCTTTTGAAATTATATCTCAAAGTGTGATTTTTATAAATTGTCCAGTCCTGAACAACACCACGTTCATAAAACAGCAGTAGAGTCAAATTTAAATTATCTCAGTTTATATTAAAAAAAAATTATTCAGTTTTAAACGAAATTTCCTCTTCAAGAATGAGCAATGTTCATTTTTTTGTTTTTTTCAATTTTTTTCATGTGAATAATTGTCAATGCATTTGGAAGTTAATTTCTATATCGGTACCTGGTGGTTTGGAATATTACAAGAAGGGAGGAGACTAAGTAGTAAGTAAAGAAGTTATTTTTATTAAATCTTCAACGCGAATATTGATTCATTTAGTTTGATTGATGGAGCTATATCCAAAAAACAAACATGCAATATATTGCTGTACGCTGGTAAATCGTTTTTGTTGGAAATGCGAAAGCTAGTTAGATGTAAAAATCTGCTCAGTGTTCATAAATCGAATCATAATATTTAAAAAAATGTGTTTTGAGCAATTGCTGAATTCAGTTTGTAAAACATCAAGATCCATATTGAAAGTTGAACAAATAAGCTAAAAATCCATACTATAATTCTCACTTTTACACCTGTATAAAGAAAAATCATCACCATTTTATTGTGATCATCATTTATACTCATTATGGAAGTATTATATTAAACTCCTGTTGAATTTTGTCGGGCCTCTCGTCTTTCCATGATTAAGAGCTAGGTATAATGTTGACGCCATTGTGTCATACATGCAGTTTTTGGAGAAAATGAGTCTAAATGGTTGAAAGGATATTGTTTTGAAAGTACTATGTACAACCTAGAATTCATGTCTAGTGTATGTGCTCGTCTTTTCACTCTAACAAATATTGTAAACAATAAATGAAAAAGTCTCAATACAGGAGTTGCACAAATGCTGCATCTTGGCCTGAATGATATCACATGGAACTGTACTGGATGCGAAATATAATTTGCTCCTCTTCAATTCAAGTTCACAAAAATGTGTGCCCCTTTCTTTCATGTTGAAGCCTTCAGGAAAAAAAAATTGATTATTTTAATACAAAAAATTTACGAAGTCAGAACAGAAAGAAAAAAGGTTTAAGTTCAAAAATGGTTTGATCAGGTGATGACTTTAATACAAAATAGAAGCCATCAAACGTTGAAAATTTACACGGAGCGTGATTTTATTCGTTAGATTCAAAGCGATTTAAACTAAATTAATTGTAGTACTCAAAGCCGCATCATACCTGAACCTAAAATGATTCAAAAAACGATCAGCAGATATATCGCCAAAACGTCCTGAATTAAGTCACATAGTGGCATTGATTTCGAATTGTAATTAAGTGAACCACATGATTTAGCAAGCCTATTAGTAGATTGTTCAATTATTATCTGGTTGTCATTTTTCTCTTTTAATACGTCTAAAAGCCTGCTTAACATTTTTTTTAATTAAATATATACTTTTACCTATCGTTGAATCTCCAATTTACTTAAGTAATCGATAAGATATGTAGCACGTCTCTAATTAAAAATCTGAGGCTTGAGTTAATATTACTCGCACAAAGCAGGAACGGTAGCAAGAACGTTTTGTCATGTTAATTACACATAATTTTGAAAATAATTTTTCCTGTTCAAAACAAGGTATAGTTGTTAGACTTCAGTGGGACAAAGCAATTCAACAATGGTGTCTGTTGCAAGGAAATTGTAAGTATAGAGAGTCTGAAATAACTCATCTGTATATCACGGTATGATCACTCATTCATTCTTTTTCTATGCATGCTAATAGGATCAAGAAATTAAGCAGAAGAGGCAAGAAGAATAAGTCAAAAAGGGAAGAAACTGATTCACCCACCGCAAGTGAAGGAAATGACGAAGTAATAAACGAAATTTCCTTCGAAGATGAGAGGGTAAGTGATTTTATGAATGTGTAATCCTGTTTAGCATTGATCACATACCAAAGAATGAAAGACTGACCAGGGAAATCTGCAACTACAATGTTTTCTTTACAGGAGGAGCGAACGATAGGTCGTTCATCTGATGATGATGCAGGTCCTTCAGCAGTAAATAATCTATCTGATATTGTAGAAGAACTTGACGATGAGGTAGCACAAGAAGATATAGTCGCAGAGGAAAAAGTAGATGAAATTGCAGAAGAGAAGCCACTTTCACCTAAATCAGTATCTACGTCTACGGAAGCGGAAGATAGGTATGCTGATGTAAATGAGCAGGTGGAAGAAGAACCAGCGGTTACAAACGTCGAAGAGGAGCCTAAAGTTTCTGAAGAACTCAAAGCTCAATCTGCTGAGGTTCAACATCAAATGTCTTCTGAGATGAAGATTGTTCACGAACAAGTTGGACAAACATCACCTTTATGTTTTTGCTTTTAAGTTTTCTTTGACATGGGGGAGGCTTATCTATCAATATTTTAGGGTGTTGGAAAGCAAAGGGTTTCTTTTGAAGGGTGAAGTGGAGTCACAAGCAATTATATACTTTCCGGATAAAAGGAATGGGAGATTTTCTTAGGCTAGTGAAGCTGCATCTGTTATAAGATTTAGATTGTGAATTTAATGTTGTGTAATTTGATAACTTTTATTTGAGACAGTTATTTCAATCCTTCATGTGCAATAAGAATTTTCCTGTTGAACGAAAGTAGATTGTTTTTATGTTCTAGATTTTGCTAAGCTCTCACCGCTGCGTTCACAGACAACTTTGTCAATGCCAAGCAGAAATAAATTATCTAAATATATGAATGGTAAATTGCAATTTGGTCGTTATCTAGAGAGTCACAAATAGGCAAGAAGTTATCATTTATTAGTCTTTTGGTAAATGTAAATGAATTCAAATATTTCGTTCTAGATAGTCGCATAAAGCCTTTAATTCCTTGATTTCATCTTTCGTCGTTAGTACTTTATCCTGCATACATAAAAGTGTAATATGAGATATGAAATCAAGATGTATGGCAATCACTTTATTAAGAGGAAACAAATGCTCTTACCTCCACAGACTTTGAGTATTGTTCTACCAACGTTTCAAGATCCTCTTCATTTTTTTCTCCTGTACTCATTCCGACATTATCTAGTCCCATACGCCTAGCGCTCTGCTTTAGTTGATAAATGATTCGTTGATTCCTAGCCTCCCAGTCTATCGTATCATTTTTTCCATTTGTCTTAAATTCATTAGCACTCCCATAGGAAGAAAGAGGGTCATCCTGTTGTCTCATTTCAAACTGCATTTTATGCTCTTGAAATCTTCTACTTAGAACTCCTCGTCTTTGACGCAATACATCGCGTCCCATGGAAATCATTGCTTTGGATGGTGCAAGTACTAACGCTTTCTCCTCTGGTTCTTTCCGAACTAACTCTTCCGAGGGGCGAATCATCAACGCCTGCTGCTGCTGTTTTTGTTCCTCCATAATCAGATTTAATTCCTCTTGTTTGATATTTAATTCCTCTTTTACAACTTCTAATTCAGTCAAGGCTCGTTCCAAGTATTTCTCCATCTCAATGCGATCATCAGTGGACTCTCTTGCAAGTTGTAAAGCTGTATTTGCATCCTCTTCGGCTTCTTGAACTTTTTCTTCTAGACCTTGAATGATATGTTCATATTGTTCATGGTTTGATTCAGTTCTGAGTTGAATTTGATGTAATTGAGATTTTGTTCGTTCAAGTTCTACAGAAAGTGTCAAGACATCTTGGGCATGTGATTGATCAAGTTGATGTTGATGAGAAGGTGTGGTGTTCGTGGATTGAACTGGAGGAGATTGTGTGTTTGATTGTGGTAAGCGGTGGTCTTGTCTATGGAGGGGTGTAGTGTTATTTGTAGGAGGTGTTTTTGAATTGATCGAAGGTGAAGCCTTGTTTATATTCGGAGAAGCAACATGTGCTCCTGCAGTGGATGAAATAGATGTAGTTACTGGAGACGGATTCTCAGTTGACATTTTAGATTTTTTATTGGAAAGGCTACAATCGTTATTATTATAATTTGAAAATGGACGCTGGTCTCCATTCATCGTGAGATTATTACTTTGTTCATGAGCTCTGACTGATTTTTTTTTCGTCTCATAATTTCGTGTAGCATATTTTCTTGCCAATTCCATGGCTGCCTTCGCGTTTTGACGCGCCTTTTGTGAATCTTCCTGTGCACTTTGTGCACTGGCGGACATGGAATGAAGATTTTCATCTAAATGTTGAATTAATTCTGCTGCAGCGCCCAGAGGATCGATAGATGCTTTGGTTGCGCTTCCTTCAACATTGGTTGTTTGAGGAGTATTTGAGCCTGACCAAGGGTCATCCTGTGGAACCAAAGTCGGTGTATTTGGTTGGTCTTGAGGTGGTTTTGTCAACTTATGTTGGCCATTTGAATTGTGATCATTTGCAGGAGGACATGATGGAGGTGGAGGCGGAGCTGGAGGAGGAGGTGGTGGTGGTGGGACTGGCATTGGGAAGCTTTTTTTTGAACGGGTTGAGAAATTATATTTGAGGTCTTCTATTGATCATGATACATGGCTTGTCCAATAATAATCTACTGTATTTTTTAATTTCACATTCTTGTCTAAATGATCATCAACTTGTAATTGGATTTAGAATGCAAATCATATTATATAGGAAACTGTAATTTTTTATTATCAGCAAAATAGATTTGAATCTTAAATATCGTTTTCATCCACGAGTATTCGCATATTAAAATTATCGCAATAACGATATTAAACTATACTTCGTTCGTACGATGGGAATCTTCCTTTAACTTTATTTTGAAACTTTTTCATCCAAGAATAAGTTATACTCTCGATGAATTCCCCTATATACTGTAAAGTATGTGAATGAGAGAATCATATTTCTCACTATGTAAAATCTATAGGATGCTTCCTACACAGATTCGAACCAAAGAGTAAATTTTGTTTTCAAAGCGAAGGTAATTCAAATGAAATGGAATGTGGGGATGAGTATTGCACTGGAATTTTGATGACGTGTAAAGTCTTTTGCTGATCTATGTAAATTCAATGTACGCTCAATATAATATCCAACCTCCATCCGACGAACCATGGTGAGTCTATTGTATTGATTCGAACGCCATGATCAACCTATCTTTGCACATCTTCCAAACTTTCATTGGTCAAAAGAAATCTTTGAAGACCTTCGCGTGAAGCTATAATGTGAAGGATCTAAGTCACTGGCCGGTTTTCAAATGCATGGGTGACAATCATCTTCACACATCATTGCATGCACGTAGCATTATTTCCATGTAGAACGTAGGAAAGCCACTTTTCACTTTGGCACGAAATTGATGAAAATATTCATTATTGATGAGATTATTTGTGGATGAAATGATAGTCGTTGGAAATTTGAAAGTGCCTGAACTTTACTACTGCTCAATTTCACATGTTTTGTGTTTTATTGTTAAGACTGAATCAGTCGAACTACTTAATCTCTTGTTGAAACGATTTCGTAACTCATCCTCCTTTCACTTCTTCTATCTTCACTCCTATTTTTCATATTTATGCACCATTTAAAGTCTGACGAAGAAGATCCCGTTGATATCCTTCCCCAGCTCCGTGAGGAGTGCAAAAAGGGGTGCGATGGTCCCCAAAAAGCTTACGACTTATGCACTAAACGAATTGAGACAAAAGGAGAAGGAGACTGTGAAGCCTGGTATTTTGACCTCATACATTGCGTTGATGTTTGCGTTGCACCAAAGGCATTCAATCATACCAAATAATAATGACTTTACTAATGATCATTCTTTCGAAATAACTACTATAGACGCTTCAGACATACTAAAAATTTTGGAGGTGAAGTCCAGCGTTGGTTTAGGTGGAGGGTTTCAGTATGGATTTATGCCTTTGGATTTTTGGGATTGAAAGTGATAGCTTTTTATGCTTGGGAAAAAATGCGCATTGAAAGTCTAACAGCTTTTATACTTATTGCTTTGATCTAAAGTTTGAATTTGTAAACTATAACAAAGTAGGATTAACGATGCTCATTTAAATTATTTTTGTCATTCATTATACCCACTAAAGATACAAATTCAGGTTTCCTATGAAAGGCTAACCAATGCTGAGCAATATGAGTCCTTTCATCAAATTTTCTCGTTTTGAAAGATTGATTTGCATCTCATGTTCTAAGTTTGGATTTTTTATAAATAGATCGACAATGAGCAATAAAATAGAAATATGCTCCTTTTGTTCTCACTTCCAACTTCTGTCATTAAGCACCTCAAAGCTCAAGTTCTGTTCCCTCTTTTGGTTCACAAAAGTGCAAATCTTGACTTTTTCAGCATATGATGATAAAAATACGTTCGTAGAATACTGTACACATGGTATACCTGATTTGTGGTCTAAATTCAATGCTCCTTTCTGACTCTTGTCAAAAATTGGACATATACGACAGTTGCCAGAACATTGCAAGGATGCAATCATATATTGTGAAAGCAATCACCAATAGCTCTTTGCGACGACATGCAACAAATGATATTTCTAAGGTTAACTTCAAGTCACTCAGAATAAAAGCGTCAAAACATGACCAGTGTTTAGCGCAATTCCGCGCTTTTGGAAGCAGGTCGAGAGGTGCCCGTGGTCATGGTTGGCTTCATCACTATCGTGCAGGGAATGGTGGACGCCATCTTCAAGGAAGGTATCACTATCGAGATGTAAATGAACTTTCCTCCATCAATGATTCTATTTTTGAACTAGGAACCACTGATTGTTTTCTAGAAATAGAGTTAGATGGAAAAAATGAAGCCCAGCGTAAAAGCTCACGAGTAGTTTTTGAATTAGCATCTACTGCACTCCCTAGAACCTGTGAGAACTTCATCAAATTATGTGAAGACGAATACTATAACGATACTAAAGTATTCAAAATCCAAAAAAATGTAGGAATTTGCATGGGTGACACTATGGGATTGGATGGAAAAGGGGGTAAATGTCATCCTGATATTTCACCATATGGTTACTTCGAGTTTGAAGAAAAGGTTGTTTCTCATACACAGAAAGGCATACTCACTATGTTAGCTCCGGGTGTTGATAGAAATGATTCTAGATTTTGCATTACATTAGATGATTCACCTCAGTTGGATGGGAGATATGTTGCTTTTGGACGAATCAAAGATCTTGACAGTGATGAGTGCGGAATGAAAGAATTAGAAGACATCATTTTAAATGTGTTTACAAAGAAAGGAACCCCACAGAAAGATATATTAATCAAGTCTTGCGGCACTTTGTAATACTGTTATTAGCAAGAGATACATTTTGTCCCAAAAATACTGAAAAATAGTTTGGCCTTCAATTCAGACTGGACTTCATACGCTCATGCAAACAATTTCAAGCAGATACATTGCATAGCTAGATTCACTAAAAAGACGTGAGGCAATAATAGGAGATAATTACCATTACTATTATTTTTGCATAATCCTTGCTATTTTAATTATAGAGTTCAAGCAATAAAATCAGTGCTCTATAATCTGGATTATAATATTTTAATGAATTGACAGAGAAAGGTTTTTGCCTTAGTTGTTAAATATGTTAATTATGTTAATTATGTTAAGGATGCATAGATAGAAGCTTTTTAAAGCTTTGATCACATTACAGACCTCATACAAAGTGGCATGCGCTGTCAAAAAAATGATGTTCTCCTTAAAAACGTAAAATTTACCATTAGTCTTCTTCATGCTGTGATTTGAGACTAATACTCTATTCTTGACCTGAATTTTATGTCACAGGAAAATTTTTAAATGAAGTACATCTTATACGGCGGAAGCAAAATTAAAATCTAGACATTACTAGAAAATGTAGATCAAGATTAATTGAAGTTGATATGAATTTTCACATGAATATTGCAGACATGGCATGGTTTTTTTTCGATATGCAAGTCGCCATACTATCATACAATAATTATATTTTATCTAATATATGAGTTCAAAGCTGGTGTGTGCACTGATTCTTTTGAAAGGGCCAAGTGTGTTACATTTTTATTCTAATAAATGTTGGCGATACATTCAAATTAAATCACTTATTAACGGCTCTCACATGTAATGTGCGCTGTGTTATTTTAGGTAGAGGTGACTGAAAACGCAGCAAATAAATGCAAACATGTTGTACCTCAATTATGATTGTCATTTTGATAGATTTTATTTACATTGTGCATTTAAGATACTTGGAATAGTCATCGTGCTTCAATCTATGATTCATAGAATGAATGGTTAAAAAGATGCCGTCCTCTTTACTTCTTTTAATGAAGATCGTTCAACTTTCCGTAACGTGCGACATTTCTAAAGTATTCCTTCAAGCTTTGAAAACCAGTGAAAAGTGAGATGATCAATAATAAATATGACGTCCAGAGTTTCATGTTGTACATTCGTAATAGAAATGTTGTGGGAGTTAGCCTTTAAGTGGACTCCATTTATAATGCCAACACAGAAATTCGTAGATTCAACTTGACATACTACTTCTTCTTCTTCTAGAAGTGCAGTTGCGGTCTATATTCTGCATTTTTACGTGAGTTCGTAGTTTCTACATAAATTAATTACCAACTCGAAAAATATGAAAGTTCAGCATTTAATTCAGATGCGAACACATAAAATTGAGAATCCATGTGAATTTAGGTTAGGTATTCTATTTTTCCAGCACGGTGCCATCATGCTTAGGTTCCTTATATATATAATATTGTATGATTTCTTCTTTTTAAATCGTGTTTATAGTAGTATTATTGAAAGGCTCTGGTGTTTAAATCGGAATTTTGGGTACTTCGTCCGTAGACTGGAGAATTATTATTTACATTAATTCATTTATCAATGTTTTTCTTTTCGTGTCGACGAAAACCATTGTCACTGCTGATATCCTAATGAATAAGAAATGACTCCAGCAACTGATATGATTTAAGCTGTTATGATGTAGGAAAACCCTAAATCAATGATAATTATGAAAATAAATGGTAACACCTAAGATACGATTCCTTTCTCTGGTTCTCAAATTCATGGTTCTCAAATTCAATTGAATCGTTTTCCGCCTTCCATTTACATCAAGATTATCTCTAAGCACCAGTCAGACGTGGGACAAGAACTAAGGTAAGGTCGTGTTCCATTCTTCGACGAGAATCTAAACCAATTTAAAAACTCTGTCGTTTTTTATTTGGACCAAACGAAAACTGTTAATTTTGTTGTGACGCACCAGTCTTACAACAAAATAAATATCATTGTATCTGTTTAATTTATTTTGGCAAAGAGCATGGGAAATTGAGAAGCCTAAATACGAAATTCTATTGAAAAGAAGGGAACCTAATGCGTGTGCGGAAGATTCAAAGATTTTGTTTTGATTCTACCTCTTGGCAGGATACAATATGGCTAAGATGCTTGATTAAAAAGAAAGTAACTTTGTAAATAAATAAATTCATTTAAGTTCTTGGAAAATCATGTATTTTGCACAGATTTTCCGGATATTTGAATTTCCAATCGATTTACGTAGTAACACGTTTAACAATATAACATACTAACAACAACAACAACTTACATTACTTGAAGTCATTCACTGACAAGCCTCTAATTAAAAAAAAATAGATTTCACTTTAAGTGAAACTGCCGGACTTTTGTCTCACATTTAACAAATACTGTCGTGGAACATGAACATAAGTTCCACATCACTCCTAATGTTGCTATATCAAGCATATTAAATTATTCATGGAATTGACATCTTTAGAACAAGAATCTCAAAAATAACAGCCATCCGATAAAAACTGACCATCATGCCTCTCAAGCTTGGAATGCAAAAGCTGGTGAACCAGTGGGTAAATGTGAATAAGGAACATGTAGTGTTCAGCCGAGACAGTGGAAGAAACAGCCCAACTGCGGGAGGAAGTCCTTCAAGACAACTTACCCCAAGAGGGAAGGGTCATAGAAGACCTCTCAAAAACATCTCAGATGATGATGGATTCACCGTTATCACCGCCTCAACTGCTGATGCAACAGCTTCAGTTTCCACTTTGTCTACTAGTAAGAGTGGACCTCAAAAACTCGAGAGATCTTTTTCCAAACCTCCTGCACAAGTTCCCACGTGCATTTCACTCGAAAATTTGTCCTTCTCTAGACACTTGAGGCGAGGGGGTTTTGGTATAAGCTACACTGGAAAGTGGAGCACAGATAATTTAAAGTGCCAAGGAAATCAGACTATCGCTGCTAGAGATAAACCTCTAAAAAAAGTGATTGGGGTTGAAATTCAAGTCGTGACTACATTTTCATCTCTAGAACAGTTCAATTTAGAAATTACTGCTCTCAAGCAGCTTCCACCACATGCAAATCTAAATCAATTACACGGATGGGCTCACTTATCTGCCGGGAGATTTGACAACAAGGAATCCTTCGGGCTTGTATATACTCTTGATCAACGTTTGTCACAAGTGAGTAAATGGATAGGTGACATAGGGACTATTCAAAATCAAGTACCGAAGTCATTTTATTGGGACATTTTAGGCGGAGTGATCAATGGAGTTTCTCATTTACATTCAAACGGAATTGAACATGGTTGTTTGACTGCTGATAATATACTTGTCCATACGAGAAGGGAGAGAGGCAATGTATTTAGAATGAATGTTAAATTAGCTGATTTCGGACTTTTGGACATAGCTGATCATGTAAGTTCAAAATGAAACTACAATAATCATTACCATCAAATTAACATTGTAGCTAACAAAAAAATTTCTTTGGAATTAGCGGCAAGAATCGGAAAAACAAATAAAACATTTGGCAGATCAATCTGAACGAAATTTCAGGTTATGTTCTCGCTACAGCTCTCCTGAATATATTCGTTCACAAGCAATTTCTTCAACGTTTAAAAGTACTCTAGTCAAGTTCAAATCTGACATATTTTCTTATGGAGTGATTGCTTGGTATCTTATTACTCGTGAGATTCCATTTGCAGACTGCACCACAGATATCAATGTGTTTGAAAAGATATGTGATGAAATAGATGTACCATATCTACCTTTGCATAAGAATATGCCCAAATGTCTGAAACAATTTCTAGAGAAGTGCTGGTCCAGTAATGCAAGGGCTAGACCTAGCGCCGAAGAAATTGGAAACAGATCCCTAAAAGAATTGAAAGATGTATTCATGACCAAGCAAGAACTCACTTGGACAAATAGCCCCCAAGGACATCAAGTCTATCAGGGGAAATTAAGTTCCGGTGGTGCTGAGACCTATGTTTCAAATCAAATTGATATTCCCCACAGAAAAATGTCAGAATTATCTTTACAGGATCATATTGATGAAGCTGATTCTGAAGAGAAACTTGATAGTAAAGCAAATCCAGCGTTACAAATCTATCCGCCAAAAAGAAATTTGGATATGGATGTTTCCATTCTTACCAAAAGTCAAAGAAAAGGTTTACTTAGATTGAAAAGATTGAAATTCTCTCGAAATAAGAAGGAAAAATCGAATCAACAGCATAAGAAAATCGAAATCACAGAAGACTCCTCAAATTCTACTTCCTCTAGACGAAGCTGGTTGAGAGGTAACAAGAAAAAACAAGAGAACAATATCCCATTTGTTCCTGTGCTCGCATCAATCACGATTCCTGTGGAAAATGGAGCGATAGCAATTAGGCCTCCTCATTTGCCTCTAATTCAACCTATGCTACCAAACCCACAAGGATTTAACCCTCCAGCAAAACTAAATGGAGGTCTCCCAGCGCCCGTTACTCAGGAAAAGACTCGATCTCCTCCTGTTCAAATTCTTCATTTTGACCATTCAGACCCTTTCATTGACAACCATGTCGATGATGATAATGACGAATCTATAGAGCAAGGCGATTCTTCATCTTCAGATGAAGAATTAGTAATCCGCAAACCTCATTCTTTTCCGCAAGATTACACAAGTAAACACAGAAATATTCCTGGTGAATTTATTGCACCACCAAAAAACTTTCGTTCGGTTTTTCGAACAAACTCATGTTCAGTTGCTGAAATGAGAAACAACACAGAAGAAGAAAAAGCAAAACTGGATGCTGTAGAAGTTCTCACTTCCCATTTCTTTCGAAATTAAATGAAATGGAGCTGATAAAAATATATTTCATGCATCACATGCACAAATTTATCTCATCTACTCTTTCATAACATAAATCTAATGAGCTTCATTTAACATTTACAAGCCTACTTTGAAAACTAAAAATATAATTCTTTTCCGGGTAACAAGTTCACAATCCTAATTCGCGAAAATAAAAGGAGCAAATCGGTTGAAACGAAACAGGAAAGATGAACATGAAAAATAATTTCTAGATTAATATTGGTTTATACATCCATTCAAAAAGAATTATATGATGGTAATGTTTTTAAGTCATTCTCAAATATGAAGCATTGTCACTACAAGGCTGCCTTGCCAGTTGCTAGTACAGTGATTTTTTCATTCAAAATAAGACTGATGATTGTGTAGGGAGCCAATTTGACAAATGCGGGGACAAAACCTGCCCACAACTTAAAAATGCCTTCATCGCGAAGGATTTGTGCAAAACAGTCAAGCATCCCAGAATATTTTACGTTTCCATCTTTGTCTGGTGTTTGGTTCTGTAGACGTGATTTAACAACATCAACTGGATTTGATACAATGTTTGCAACAAAGCTGCTAATTAGAGTTGCAGTAAATATCAGAGGCAATCCGTGAAAAAGTTCACCGTCAGCTCCAAAAATACCAGAATTTCTAATAATATCCTTGGCTTCTGATCCGATTCCCAAAACACAAGCACTTAACAACATAGCTCTGATGACAGTTACAGTGGCCCCATTCCATAATCCTGTGATACCATCTTCCTTAGCAATGCGGCTTAAGCAATCGCCAATACCTTTATAGTTTCGACGATCTTTCTCAGGGAGTTTGGAATCAGCTGACATACGGACTAAAGACAGTTCGGATGGGGTTCCAATAAAAGATCCAATTCCTCCAGAAGTCAATCCCATAGCAAGTTTCTTTGTAAATGCAATAGGTGCGGTGCCAGCTTCCTTCTTTGCCTGTTCCAACAAAAAGGCGTAGATTCCAACACGACAACTTCCATATGTCCATTGTCGAAGATAAGCAGCGCCAATTCCGGCATACAATCCTTTCTGTATACCATCTTTCTCGAGAACTTGCTTTGCACAATCAGCAGGGCTTTCATAATTGCCACCTTCTGTTTGCATCTGAACTCGTACAACGTCAAGGGGGTGGCATACAGTAGCCGCTCCCATACCACTGAGAGCGGCAATAACCATACGCAATGCTAAGGCACCGGCAGCGAGAGTCATTCTTTGTATTGTTATTTAATTAGTGGCAGTGAGGTACTCTCTTTGAGAAACTTTTGCTCAAATTCTCAAGAACGTAAAGTGGAGAATAAAAATTAGGTTAAAGGAATGATGGGATGTCATGCCTTGATGCCAAACTTGTGGCTTGAATTAGATTTAGTACGTAGATTCAATATGAGTAGAGTGACATCAGTGACCTTGCTGATTTGATTTTTGTGATGGGAAGAAACAAAAAGGGAATGTAAATAAATAAATAGGTACCGTAAGGACAGAAAGATGATTCGGACGTAAGCGTCAGTTTTAGCCCTAAACTACTATACGAATTCTACGTACCATACCAATAGTTTGACCTTCAGCAGGTTCAGATTCGCTTCCAATATATTTGTTGATTAGGTACACCTCACCAATTCATCTAGTTGAATATTCCTTTTGCTCAGATGTTTACAATACAAACAAAGCTCAAATCCAAAAAAGAATTTAGATCAAAGCATTATTCAATAATATTCTTTTTTTCTAAAATGACTTTTCGATCCATATTCATAAGCTTATAAAAATGATCCATGGTATCATCCTGTTATCAAAATAAACTTGTGGGCAAATGTCAGAGAGTTGAAAACGTGTCCTTTCCAATTCTCTTCACAACAAATTTCTTTTGCAAAAGAGGGTTCTCAAACTTTCATACTCTTTGAATCCGCAAAAATTCTATTACAGTCTATGATATGAAAGTTATTTCTTAAAGTTGTCAACAAATACGTGAACAAGTTGGTATTTAATACCGGTATATTCACATGTAAAGTCATGAATAAAAAACGATCAAAAGTAGAGAACATGAGGAGAAAATTCTTGACGAATTCAATTTTAATCAACAAGTGCTTGTTCATGATCACTTTCATTGCTTGGTCGAGAAGGGTATGCCATAACTCACGGAAGGGCTCCTTTATTTCATCAATTAAGAAATTATGAATAACGACGCCTCTGTGTTCTTATCTCTAGAGTAGATGAAAGTAGGTAAACTCGTATCTGCTACAAATCCAATGTATTATTCCCTAAAATGAATTTCTTTGGCACTTTTAATGTATGAAAATATTCAAGTACTTGCATCTTAATCAAGTTCCTAATTAATTTTTAGTGATTCCTTTCAGATGAGAAAGATTGATGGATGAAACAAATATTATACTATATATTGAATAAGGTCATTTTATTGGAAACGCAAGGGACCAACATTTTACAATGTGGCTATAAAACTGAATGATAACGATTTTTTGTCTACATAATATTATTTTTTCGTGATATTTTCAATCAGCTTATCAAATAATATAATTTTGAAGAATAGATTTGTCTTGTTAGATCCAAAATGACGACGGTTATGAATATAGGAAAACACGGAAACGTCACTGTTATCATAATATTTAATATTGAAAGGCTTAAGCATTCCATCATGTCGTAAAACTAGGTGCATCTGCTCTTTTCGTAAAACATGATAGCAAATGATGATTTCCATAAGGAAATGTCTTTCTTAGTTTGTATTGAATTACCAACAATTGATACTGTTGGTAGAGGTAATATGGATGAAACCTAATTTCAAATAAACGAAAGGGTATCGTTATTAGGTTTATCAAAAAACCTTCCATAGATCAATCAACAATGGATTGCAACTACTTCCTAAAATAACGAACAACTTGTTACACTTATCCATGTCAAATCAACCTCATTTATTGATATATTTTTGCTTGTATAAGTTGCACTGACAAAACTAGATTCTTTGACTTGCTTGTTATGATGAAATCTTATCAAATCTTATCAAGTCATATCAAGTCATATCAAGTCATATCACAACCAACAACTCTTTGAATCCAAATACCTATGTGAAAAGTGCTTATACGGCAATAGTCCATACATCCAGATTATC
>Ga0209092_10000713_pt1 | contig 33158 bp, 32 predicted proteins | sample FraStrMetagenome_FD_187446 | JGI IMG/M metagenome (GOLD analysis project Ga0209092, IMG submission 187446) | Marine eukaryotic phytoplankton communities from Arctic Ocean - Fram Strait ARC3M Metagenome (SPAdes) (version 2) | ecosystem: Environmental > Aquatic > Marine > Oceanic | place: Fram...
ACCTCTAAATACGGTCACTTCTTTTTCCACTTTCGTCTTTTCTTTTTGGGCTGTTTGAGAATCTCACGGCATTGATTGGCCGTGACAGTCTCCACGTCGAGCCCTTTCGGCACAGATCGAAGCGTGTTACCTCTCTTGATATAATGTCCGTACGGTCCCTTGTGAATCGTTATACTGCGTTTACCCTTGGTCACCGTACGAAGCAATGTTGACGAAGGCGGCTTGTTCCGATGCGCCTCAATCGCCGCCATAATGTCTTCCAATGTCACCGTAGAGAGATGTGTCCCCTTTGGTAATGGAATACTGGTCGTACCGTGTTTCACAAACGGTCCGTATTTTCCGATAAGTACAATGAGCGGCTTTCCGTCAACGAGGCCAAAATCTCGCGGAATGTGATTGAGAAGCCTCGTATTCAGCGTAATAGACGACAGTGTCGCCTTTCCGGGCAGCTTTGATATCGTCGTTGCGGGGTGCTTGTCTTCTCCGTGCTGGATCATGGTCCCTTTTCGGCTCGTGAAGACATAGACGGGTTTTCCGGTTGTCGGATGCTGTCCCAGATGACGCCGCTGAGAAGATAATTTCGTCGTCTTTGGATCACACACATCGTTCAAGGCCGAGGTACAGTTCTGTATCGCTTCGTGCGCATTCTGAACACACACTTTCCACGGCACATCCCCCGCGGCAATCTTGTCCAACTCGTCTTCCAGTTCCGACGTATACGACAAGTTCATAACAAAGGGGAAGTGTTTCTCCAAGAACTTGACGATAGACTGGCCCACGCCGGTGATACACATTCGCTGCTTCTCCGCCCCCACTCGGACGCTCCGTATCTCTTCTTGAACCGGCTGCGGCGCACGATCAATCGTCGACCAGGACTGAATGGTGCTGTCCTTTTCCATTCCGGCATCATCACAGATCACTACGTACTGCTTATCCACAATTGAAGAGAGAATAGAGCTGTATGTGGATGGGCGACCGATATTGTTCTTTTCCAACTGTTTGATCAATTGCGATTGCGTGTATCGGGAAACGGGTTGGGTACACTTCTCCGTCGATACCATTGCCATGCACGCGCATTCCACACTCTCTTGCATGGAAACCAACGTCTCCCACAACGGAGTAGGCGCTTTCGTATCTTCATACAACTGCTTCCATCCCGGAAAAGTTGTTTTCACAATTTCGCACGTGGCGTATTCTTTGCACTGTTCGTAGGTGACATTGTCCACATCGTCTGACGTATCGCTCGCCTCCTCAAACATATTGATGAGCAACACGCACTTCTGGTATGTACGCGCTTTCATTTGACTTGCCAGCGTTCTTTTCCAAATCAGGTCATAAATTCGGCGCGCCCTTGAATCCCACGAATCCGGCAATGTCGTTTTGTTCATGTACACCGGATGAATCGCTTCGTGCGCTTCTTGCGTTTTCTGTTTCGATTTCCCACGATACACGCGCTGCTCGTGACATCCAGGACACTGTGCCTCAATGACTTCTTTACATTTCATCTGACATTGCTTCGACAAGTACACCGAGTCTGTACGCATATACGTAATGCATCCAGCTTCATACAGCTTTTGGGCGATGCTCATCGCATGCTTGGGAGAAATACCAATGTTCGACGCTGCTTGCTGAAATGATGAGGTAGTGAACGGCGGCGAAGGCGAATTTGAATGTGAGGTGACCCGAGTTTCTCCGGTTTCGAAATAGGCGACTTGTCCTCTGTGTAAGAACTTGCGCGACGCGCCATGGTCGGATTCAGTGTGCGCGAAGCGGGCTTGGACCTCAGTATTGTTGATAAGGAATGTTCCGCATATTTCAAAGGCCGATTGTGAGGAAAAGGCATTGCGCTCGATTTCACGATTGTGGATCAATTTCAGGGCGGGACTCTGGCAGCGCCCGGCAGACAATTTTGATGCCACGAATTTCCACAGCACCGGCGACAGAGTGAATCCAATCATTCGGTCCAGCACACGTCGAGCCTGCTGAGCGTTGAACATTTGGACATCTAACGTCCGCGGATTTTGGATTGCTTTCTGTATCGCTTCTTTGGTAATTTGATTGAATACAATACGTTTCGTGGTGGACGGAGACACTTTGAGAACCGCTGCGAGGTGAAATCCAATGGCTTCCCCTTCGCGATCCAAATCTGTTGCAATGATCACTTCCTCTGCTTTCTTCGCCAGTTGCTTCAATTTTGTGACCACTTTATGCTTCGTTACAGCATACTTCGGTTCGTACTGATTGTTTGGAGCGGTCAGACGAATCGCTTCGAGGCCTTTTGCTAGGTCGCGAATGTGTCCATAGCTGGCTTCCACCCGATACGGGGCGCCCAAGAACTGTTGAATTTTGGAACACTTCGCGGGACTTTCTACAATAACTAGTTTCATGGTATGTATGTGTGGGCGAACTAGTATATGTATGTGTATCGTTTTTAATTGCGTATGGAAGAATGTAGTACGAGGATGGAAATGGTGTCCACAAGACGTCTTGTGTACGGTGCGGCCCAGCTTGAAGGATTCCAGACATATGGGACATTTGTCGTTGATGTCGTCCCGTACAACCGCCGTGATGCGTTTCTTCACGACAGACTGCTTGTACGCTTGGTACGTGAGAGTACTCGATTTAGGCACACTAGGTTCTTCATACAAAATGTCATGGATATCTTCGACAGGAGGAGTTGATGGAACTGAAGGCATCTTCGCCCACTCGTATGGCGGCCCATTTGGGGAAAAGATGGCGAAAGGGCGAACCAGTGTATTTTATTTTCCGCCAAACGGGGATAACCCAGGAGCAAGAAATATACCTAAACGGCGCATGCACGCTTAACCGGTCTAGATACAGTAGTGACAAAAAATGGCTTACGAATCTCTCCCTAAGAAAAAATACAGAGAAGACAACAAAGAGAAAATCAAAGCACGGCATAAAAAATACTACGAAGACAACAAAGAGAAAATCAGGCGTTGGCGCTGGATCGCCTTCTCCTCCTGTTGCACCAACGAAGTCTACGCCGGCGTCTCCGACGGGGGCGGCGTGAGACGATATGGGGTTGGTCGTCGTCGTTGCGTAATACCTTTTCAAAAGTTTTGTTAAGGGATTTTATGTAAAAAAAAAGAAACAAGCCGTCTCAGACCCGGCATAGAAAGTCAACGCTCAGCTTGATGGGTGAAGGTGGCAGCTGGTGCGCGCTTCAGGCCGTCGTCATCTCGACCGAGACCGTCTTGGGCTCCTTGGTCGGAAGGGCCGAGTCGTTGTCCCTGGCTGCGCCGGCAAAACAGCAGCAGTTGCAGGCCTTGAGCACGCCGGCAACGATGGCAGCGAGGACAAAGAAGACGCCGACGAAGAGGACGATGTACTTGCCCTCGTCCTTGGACGAGTCCGAGCTCGAGCTGCCGATCACGTTCGCGACCGAAGGCTTCCCCTCCACAGCCGCGCAGTCCAGCTCGGCTGTGTGGTCGACGCCGAGGCTTGATGTCAAGTCCTGCTCGGTTTCCGCGTAGTTTGTCAGCACGAAAATGTAAACCTGGCCGGCGGTAGCGCCGGTCACCTTGAGCACTTCAGATGCCGAAGCGGAGCCTGAGCACGAGATAGGGGCTGAGAGCGACCCACACCCGGCGACCGCCAGATCGTACGAGTTGAATGGACCCCACAGCGCGACATCGTGGTCGTCGAATGACGTGGTGGTGAGATCGATGTTCCCGCCGGTGCCGACGGTCATGTATAGCCACTGCTCGCCCGGAGTCTCCTCGAGACAGCCGAAGTCGTCGCTCGTGTCCGTCGTGGTAAGAATGTTGGCCGATGTCATCTCGAACTCGTAGGTGCTCGTCGAGGTGATGCAGAACGGTTTCATATCGGCGCAGGTCGATCCTCCACTATATTTAATTTTGGTCTGCGCGTAGACCGGTGCCGTCGTCGCGATGAGGCCGAGGAGGATGAAGAGCTTCATGTTGCAGTTGCTTGTGCGAGTCTTGTAAAAAAGCTTGTGCGAGTCTTGTCGGCTCGATGACGTGCACTGACTTTCTGTAAGCCTGCTGAATGGTCGAGCGTGCCTATATAATATTCTGTACTCGTGAGTGAGTTGCACGTACAGAATTTTGTACCAATAGCGTATTGTGAGTTACGCCAGCCATGCCGAATTATCGACTGATTGACTACCTGGAAGAAGGCGAAAAAACAGTGATGAGGATACATCAAACGACGTAAATCCCTAAATTAATCATCGCATAGATTCCCAAATCCGGTCAAAATTTAAATCCCTAAACAGAAGTCAAATTAAAAAATTACCCAAAAATTAATAGAACTCGCAGAGACGCAGAGGAGCGCTACACCCCTCAATCATAGAACTCAGTCAACAACCACCACCCACCACCACAATGACGACCGCATCCACGCCCCGCAGCAGCAGTTCCAAGAACGGCGGCTCAAGCTCCACCACCAGCGCCGCCAGCACTGATGCTGGCAGCAAAGAATCCAGCTGCCGCCGCCAGCTCCAGCCGGCGCCCTCAGACAGATCGACTTGTGAGCTAGACTTCCGCAAGGCGTTCAAAATGCCGAAAGACGGCGATATCGGTTTCACAACCGAGTGTGAATGGATGACGCGCATGTGTACCATGCTCATCCAAGCCACAGGAAACAAAAACGAAGAGGATGCGGTCAAAGCGCGCGTCGATTACTACTTCCTCTTTGGCGAAAAGCCGTCCCATAACGTTGCGGACGACGACATCCTAAGGCAGACCGCAGATGGGATTATCGAGCTCCGAGAGAAGTACGCAGCCACACTTGGCGTCCGTCCTGCTGGGAGGTACCAGAGCAATCCTTTTTGGCTGTCGTTGAAGATCAAGGAGGCACCAGAAGCGACAGGAGTCAATGACGATGATATGACGGACGACGATGAGGAGCCCTCCAACGATGAGGAGCCCTCCAGCAAGCGCAAGCATAAGCGTAAGTGTGATGAGAACGTCCTCGTCTCTTTGGACGATGAGGAGCCCTCCAGCAAGCGCACACGTAAGCGGAAGCTCGAAGACGAATGTTATGGTCTGGAACTGGTCTACGCTCATTTCGCCGAGCTGGGACACAGTCTTGAACACATCTCCATCGAGCACGACAAACTCTCCGATGATAATGCGAAACTCATTAGAGCGCTTGCGATCTCCTCATGCGAGAATAAGAAACTCTCGGCAGAGATTGTTGAGCTGAAAAAGTATAAGGCGAGAGTTCAAACCCTTCTTGCAGGAAGTTGATGAGGATAAGGATGATAATGAGGAGTAAAAGGGCACAGCGTCAGACATCGGCTCTGTGTGTGGTTCCGATTGTCTAATGTGGTCTTAATCAATAAATGGGAAAGGAGTGGTTTCACTCGATATTCATTAATTGTTGCCTAAATTTTTCATACTTTGCCTTCAGCTCTTCGTTCACCTTCTTCAGCTCTTCGTTCACCTTCTTCAGCTGGTCGTAATCTTTCAACATGCCTTTCAAAACGGCTCCGAAGGCTTCCTTAAGTTCAGCGTTTTTGTTCTTAAGTTCAGCGTTTTTGTTCTTAAGTTCAGCGTTTTTGTTCTTAAGTTCAGCGTTTTTGTTCTTAAGTTCAGCTTTCTGTTCCACCAAGTCGGTCACCATCTGAATAACCGCCTCCCCGTTTACCTGCGCCTTCTTGCGCTTGCTTTTTCCCTTGTGTTTGGGCTTGGCATTGCGCTTGGCTTTTGGAGAGTTCATGGCGGAGTCTTCTGTAGCCTCTTTCTGCATCTGCGCCCTTCTTATCTTCATAATCGCTAAGTAAGCGGCATCACACTCATTGGCTGGCTTACCGAACCGACAGTTGAAAACATCATAGTGGCACCTCCGATGACAATCATTCAAAATCTCGTACGCGGACATCAACTCGAAAAACTCTTCCTTTGTATCTTTCCCCGACTTGTCTGGGTGGACTATCAAAACACGCCCCCTGTATGCCTTCTTGATAGCATCAGCGGTTGCATTCCGCTCAATGCCGAGAATTGTATACGGGCATCGGCGTTTTTTTTCATTATCCAGATGAGTAATCAGGTTGTCTAAGGAAGGGAAGTTCATAGTCGTACACTCCCCGCAACATGCGATATACTGCTTTTCCTCGTGTTCGATCACTCGCCAATCCAAGGGTTCACCATCGAAGAAGACCAAGTCATCCACTACCTCATAGCCCTTGCCCTTGCTCTTGCCCTTGCCCTTGCTCTTGCCCTTGCCCTTGCTCTTGCTCTTGCCCTTCTCTGCCGAAGCAGCGTCATGGGCGGAACTCTGGGCGGAACTCGACGCTTTGGTGGTACATCGGCGTTTCGAAGATGGTCCGCTTGCGGCGGCGCGTCTTGACCTCTTGGATGGCATATGATACGCATTGGATGAAGGGGATCTGATAGATGGTGTCACGAGTCACGAGAGCAATGGATTCCAGTACTAGTATTTATGTATTTATGTTTTACACCCTTCAATTTACAATTTATTTACCTGGATGGGAATGTGGTGGGCTGCCCAATAATAGACGATGAGGGCGAAGGTGGATAAGCCGCAGGCATTGATTGAGCAGCTAAACATACAGGTAAACGAGCTGCAGACAATCTTGATTGAGGTGAAGCAACGTGTGTACTTTTTGATAGAGTAGGTATGTAAAGATATGATTATATAACGATTGTACAATGGAGAAAACAATACAAGACCGATTGACCGAAGTCGTATCGATTCGTAGGAAGCTTGATGTGTTGGGATTGACAAAGGCCATTCACGAGATTGAAGAATTTCAAGCAATTCTGAGTCAGTATGTTCGCGATGGGGAACCGTGTTCCGGACACATAAGGATTCCGGATACAAATCGAATTCTGAAATACATTCTGCCGAAGAAGGCGCGTCATCAGTGCTCGGTAACTTTGGCATATTGTAAGTGAGTGTTTTGGAAACCTCCCAGGCATTTATGACTGCTCCTCACGGGAATATCCTAAATATTGAAATACAGTCGAACTGATAGAGGACAATGTTTGTCCGCTCGAATGCGCTAAATCAACAAATTGATGTTTGTACGAACTTGATGTGCTTTTGATTACCTTTGTGATAAAGAGCAGTTCGGCATCGGCGTGCGATTCACCAACCATGAATCTCTTCATGACTTGGGAATGAATGAACTCCGACGTGAAATTAGGATTGATTGCAGGCTGTGCCGTTGACAAAAGGAGCAAATGATTATGAAATGTAGCTGCATGCCGTCGTAAACAGTGAAAGGCATCCTTACACTGCTGTTTGAATTGCTCGTAGTACTTGCTTTCAAACCCACCCATTGCATCAATCATTGCAGGGGTTATACGAATTTCCGGTCGTATTAATTTCGGATCTTGACCCAGTATAAATTCGAAATCAATGTGGAATATAAATCCCTCTTTCGTGATCATGATGTTCTCTAAATGCCGGTCTCCAATACCAAGTAAGTATCCAATGAGGCAGTAAGCAGCGCACGATTTCGTGTACTGGTCCCGCATATCTTCAATTGTAATGGTGGGGTTGTGTTCTAGAATGTAATTCTGTATGCTGAAATTGGATTCCTGTATTTCGTGAATCGTCAAGGCATCTTGGACGATTTCAACCATTCCAAGTTTTGGAGTAATCGGCAACACGCCGTACTTCACAATGTGGAAATCCATTTCATTCTGCTTCAGGATATCGTCCATCATGGTGATGCAGTCCATAATGATACAATCCTGTCGCACATCGTCATTCTTCAACAAGAACTTTTCTGATATGGTATCGTATTTCAGCTTATGCATACATTGAACGGGAATGATGAGGGGGTTCGATGTAGACTGCTTTCTGAAGATGTCTTCGTAATTATTTCGAATAACCATGTATTCTGTTTTCAAGGGATAGGTCATTACACTTTTCATACACTCCAGAGAATTATTTTCCAGTACACGTTGAATGTCTTTTTCTGTTGCCATTCGACTACACGATTTGAGCATAGTGATGTATTCATACGACGAATGCAACTGTTTCTTCATGGATTTAGATAGCCCCTGTATCAACTGTGACCGAGCTGCAAAGAAGATATCTCGGTTTTTGTGAAGAGCCAAAGAATATAACCAAAACAATTTGTGACTCAGTGCAATGCTTTTAGAACATCGTTCCATAAGAAACTGTTGTATCATTTGTCGAGCATCTTTGGGCGTACCAGAGCATGCAATGATGTCCACAAAGGTGTGCAGGAAATTCTCTAATTGAAAAGATGGACAGTGTTGAATTATAGACAAAATGTACGACAAACAACCAATGTGCGGTGTACACGACCGTATACACTCTAAAGCATATGCCGTGGACATATCACACGTACAATCTCGCGAACATCGGAGAGACCAGCAAGAGTGACGACGCTCCCCAGAACGTAAAATGGACAATATGTACGTTTTATATCCCTTCCACCGTTGGGATTCCACATTTGACAACAGTTTGCATAACTGAATTTGCCACACACTGTGTCCCGACAGAAGAGAGGCATTATTGATCAACATGGTGGCCTCCACTTGATTCAGATCTCGCATTCGATATTGGATATTCCGGAATATTTTCCCATAGTACTCAGAGACTAAACGCCATTGGCGATTGACTTGACTGATGACCATCATATCCTGAAAATTAAGCCCAATTAGATTGAAGATATTGAACCATTGATGACAAAATTCATAATTCGCCAGCGAGGTCGAACAATCTGTACATACTCGTTGTTTCGTATTTTTTATGGAACGTATGTACGAATTTCCGGCACCAGAGGACACTGCATCAGAGGGTATTGGTGTCCGCGTGGTATCTGTGATGAGGCACCACGAATGACAACAGTCATAGCAAAAGATACGACCACAGTGTCTACAATGGTGCTTTCGAACAAAAATAGAAAATTCTGTCTTACATTGCATACAGGTAGTGACATCGGCATCGTCCATCCACACCGCGCGAGGGCGTAATTCGGCGTAATGCGCAAAATACTGTCTTTGAACATTGTTGGGAACTTGTGTATCTTTATCAAAAATCATGGAATAAGAAAAACGTTCTAAGTCCATGGCGAGATGAAATTCGCTGTATACTTACCTTCATCAGATATTTTTATCATTGCTTTTTTCAATAATATTCGAATAGCAAGCTAAATATACTTAACATTGTTATGCTTGCGTGTTTCATTATACAGTTCTGGAAAAAATGTCTTGTGTCCAAACGCTGTATCACATTCCAATACGTAATATTTTACACACTTGTCACACTGACAATATCGGTGACATTTTTCTACCTTCTTTTCGGTCCTACCGCCACATTTGTCACACAGTGATACAATGATTCCCATATTATTTTTCTTGTGCGTGTTCTGTATAAGTACAATTTTATTATTTCATTTCATGCCATTTCAAAGAGGTTTAAAAAAATGATGGAATTCATTCAATATGAGGTGTTTTGCAAAGATGAATATAAGTACAGTGACGCTCAAAGATACCACAAAACCCCGATGTGTTGGTAGAGTAAGGAGAGGTTTTCAAGTATGGAAGACACAGAGGAAGCCATATTTGACAACGCAATGTACTCGATCAACAAAAGAAGGTTGCTTTTGTACATCGCACGGAAGTGCAAAGTATAGTTTTGGAACATACGGTAAGACAATGATGGATGTGTGCGACATTTCTGATCAAGAATACGAGCTTATGAAGAGACACCCCAATACAGTATCGTACAACGACTATGTGGCAGAGAAAGTTTCCGTACAAGAATTTATCTCTCGAAAGCTTCGAAATATGAAGCGTGCTGATTTACAGAAAAAAATGGAAGAGGCTATGACATCACTTCGCGACTGTCGTTTGGATGATGTCAGAAACATTTTGGAAGAAATAAGTGATGATATTCCATCGCGCCATATGACTAGTACGCCGGATAATCAACAAGAGACAGAAGAATTCCTCAAGAAGAAACACTGGTGGGCACAACAAGATAAGGTTACGATTCGCGATCGTGGGTCTAGTGCAACAACTTCCTTTGCACGAAGCGAGGATGGTCTATATTACACACAAAATCAAATTTGCGTTGGCGAAGACCGATACTGGAAGGATGCTAAAATTCCTGAATCGCATAAGAACAGTGATGGCATTGTTCTAGACCCAGAAACGCATTGCTACATTACTGAAATCCATCTGTATCCTGAAGCATCCAAATTCCATTGCTTGACAAAGCGAAGTTACTGTGACTTCTTCTACAACATCAATACTGGGTATTTACAAAAGTCTCACGAGATACTCGTGGAAAGTCTATGATCGTATTTTCGTCGAATCTCATTTGTTCTCGTTCGCGAAGCACTGCATCAAGTACTAGATGTGGGGTGTTCATATATTTCATATGTCCTAACAACGCTGTGGTGTCTTTCGGTAAACAGGCGCCTCCAAAACTGAATTGGTGATCGTGTCCAGGTACCTGGGTATGCATTGGATTAATCCAACCTTGATTTAACATATTTTTCTTTATGATATCAAAATCCATGCCAGGCTTAGAAGCTGCATATTTGTAAAACTCATTGAAAATTTGAATTTTTGAAGCGTAAAATGCGTTACACATAATTTTGGTACATTCCGATTCACTTGATGTACATATTTGAATCGGCGTATCAGGAAAGAATACAGTAAAGAAATCACAGACAACATCGACAGTATCAAGTTTAATTCTATTGATTACACCGAGAATGATCTGTTTTGGATGTTCAAAATCGTATTGTGCTGTTCGTGCAGTCAAGAATTCTGGATTATGTATTAAAGATAGATTCGAAAATCGGGTATGAAGTGATAGTGTGGTTCCTGGAAGCAATGTACTTTTTATTAGGACAACGCCATTATAGTCGTGATCTGATAAAAATCCCAATACGTCAAGTAAAGCAGAAAGGTCGTAGGCATTATCCTTTTCCGGAGTTGGTAATGCTAAAAATATAAGTTCACACGTCTCACATAACTGCGCCAAAGTCGCATCACATTTCACAAACTTATCATAAAAGATACAATCAACACCCTTCTTAAGAAATGTATGCACTACGGCTTTACCAACAGTTCCATATCCAATGACACCTATTCTCATTTTGGTGTATTTTGTTCTTCTGTTTCAAAATGTCTTTATCTTCGATTGGAATGCGATATTCTTTTTTGTGCAAAAAGACACACGTGAAATACGAATCATTGAGCGCACCTTTGAACATTGGGCTATTACGTGTCAATATTTCAGACATTTGTCCATTTATTGGAGGTGTTCTCATTATGAATTCATATTGGTTATACCAAGTGTAACTCACCGATGGTATTTTGATGTATGTCAGATGTACGCGATTACCGACGCGACCAATGAACATCCACAATTGTGAATCTGTGTCCCATACCTGTATTTCTACAACATACAATTGGTATACATCAAACGTATGCCTACAACGTCGGACATAGCGTAGAAGTGGTTTCATTACATACCATTTACGAAATAATTGAGGTCGATAAGAAGATTACGCGAGACCGGATGATGAAGATTGGGAAATCGATATTTATAGAAGAAAAGTGTCAGGGCGAGTTATCTGTCGATATGACAGTGAAGTTAATAGCGCGTTTAGCCGAAGCACAGAAGGTTACATTGCCTGCGCGCGCTTCTATTTTGGAAGCGATTTCTCTTGCGAAATTATGTATGGGAATCGACTACAATCGCCGACTTACTATGACATTCCTTCTATTTACGCCGATGATTACTGATATTCAAATAAGCGATTTCCATTTTCGCAGCTGTTGTGCTTCTTTTGATATTCCACGGTGTTCCTGGTTCTTTGATACTTGTAAAAAGTTCAAGCGGAAGCATAGAATAAAATAAAATCATCCAGCGAGACATTTAGACTTTTACACCATTGTTGCTCACGCGAAGATAGTCTGCATCTCCGCAAGAAGCTCTGCGCTGATCTGCGCGCGAAGGCGTGTCTCGATCTCAGCGCTGATCTGCGCGCGCTCCTCGGTCATCTCCGCCTGCATCTGTGTCTGCATCTGCGCGCGCTCCTCGGTCATCTGTGCCTGCATCTGTGTCTGCATCTGCGCGCGCTCCTCGGTCATCTGTGCCTGCATCAGCGCTGCCTCCGCCTGCACCTGCGCGCCTAGGCGACTAATGTTGCGAACCTCCTCTCCGAAAGCCGTAAGATGGTTGGAGAGCTCGTCGAGCTTGCGCGACAAGTCGCGCTGTCCGTTGAGCGCCATCCGGGAGCTCCGCGCAGCACCTCCGCAGCGAGACGGCGACCGGCTGCGCTTGCGCTTCTTGCCTGAACGCTGGGTATGAAACTCCGCCTCCTTGCCCTCCTCCGCAGAGTTGCCCTCCTCCGCAGAGTTGCCCTCCTCTTCCTCTTCCTCCTCCTCCGTGTCCGACTCTTCCTCCTCCGCCTCCTTGCCCTCCTTCGTTGCTCCCTTTACCCTGTCGATGCCGAGCTCCCGCTTGAAGAGATTGGAAATACCCGTCATTGAGATGGTGGTGGTGGTGGTGGTGTAGATGGAGTTCTTTTTTTCCCATGGTGTTCTTTTTTCCCATGAGCGAAAGCCGAGGTCCCATTTTTAATTAACTACAATTTTTGTTACCAAAATAAATCGCTATGAAAGAGTTATGTGTGTAGTTGTTAAATTAATAAATTCAATGCTCTCTAATATATAATTTAAGCGAAATTTGAAATTCCTACATTGGTGGGCGGCAAGAGGGAGAGAAAAGGCGAATGAACCTGGACGCGCCGGATACAAGCGCGCGGAAGAACATTTTGAAGGATTAGCGCCAAAGCGTTTGAAGAAGTAAATATGAGACTATAAAAATATCAAGGCACGCACATGGAAGGGTGTGTAGGAGATATGTAAAAAGAAATAAAAAAATATAGGTACAAAGAATTTGTTCTTTGGTGATGACACACAGAGTCCCTTTACTGATTGTGGTGATTGATGTAAATAACAGAAAAAAATGATGAATGTTCATTCAAACCACACGTAATGGTAATTCAAAACTATACACAGCACACATACAAAACCCTACACATACAAAACCCTACACAAACCACAAAAGTTTAATATGGAATCTATCAAGCATCAGTTCTACCAGCATGTTCTTGAGGTCAAAGGAACCGAGTTTGCAAACGAACTCAATGAAGTTATCTCCTTCTTCGATACGGTCGCTCTTCCGCAGAAGTTCTCGAGAAAGACCACCAAACATCGTGACCCGACGCGGCCGAAAAGACCTCTCTCTGCGTATCTCGCATTCTCCAAAGCGAAGCGCCCTGATATTAAAGCCGCTAATCCGGACAAGAAATCAACTGAAATTCTTACTCTTACGGCCCAACTCTGGAGGACTACCTCTGAGGACGATCGGAGCGAGTTTGTGAAGATCGCCCAAGAAAGCAAGGCTCGATATGATACAGAGATTGCGAAATGGAAGAAAAACAATGCGAAAGTACGCAGATCAGTCGTTACATCCGAAACAGCGAATGAGGGGGCACAGACCGACGACAATACTCTCATTGTCACCAAGAAACCACGCGGATGCATAACGCCATTCGCAGCGTTTATGAAGGCGAAGCGCCGCGAGGTTAAGGAGCAACATCTTGACAAATCGGCAAATGAAATTACTAGGATTCTGCGGTCATTGTGGAAAACTACGTCAAAGGAAGACCGCGTACCCTTCAAGGACATTGTCGCAAAGGATAAGGTCCGGTACCAGAGAGAGATGGACGCATGGGAATCATACAAACAAACGACCCAGCAGACTGCCACTGAACCATCGGAGAATGCCGCCGAAGTGAAGCCGAATGATGAAGAGCTTCGCGATCTCACCAATAAGTGGACGAATACGCCAAAGTCGGAGCGCCCATCCACTGAAGACAAGCGCCATATTTCCAACTGGAACGTGTCTCTCTTGTCCGACGAGTCCAAGTCTTGGCTCAACATTATGAAGACGATTGCGAACGAGATCGCACTGGAGTAGACGATGAAATAGAAAAAATTACAAAACACAAAAAATAACTGAACTACCGGACTTGGTCCTGTTTTTCTTTTTGTAATTGAGAATTATCATTCGCATACTGGAGTATCGGAGAAGGGGGGGTTCATTACATAGTAAGAATTTGTTATTCCAATGTACACACATAGTCCCTTTACTAGAGTCCCTTTACTGTTTGGTGTAACTGACAAAAAAATGAAGACTTTTCATTTACACTACTACAATTGGTAATTCAATACTACTATCAAGTACCACATACCACATACCACATACCACATACCACATACCACATACCACATACCACATACCACATACCAAGTTCAATATGGAATCTACATCAGTTCTACCAGGATGTAGAAGGAGCAAACGCAATTCTGCTTGCGGATGGGGTAAGCGAAGAAAATATTGCGTCGTTTAATGACAACATCCAACGTAGAATCTACATCATTGGCCAGTTATTCAAATGGAAACATATTGGAAAGAGTGCTGCCGACGAAGGTCGCACATTTGCTGATGAGATGCGCCTAAAGTATGGGGAAGGAAGCGTTGACGCGTTGGATTAGATGATAAAAATTACAAAAAAAAAGAAAACAAATACACTGTACATACATTGAACTACAAGACTGGGTCCTGTTTTTCTTTTTGTGTGTGGGAGTACAATATGTTGTTCCGAACCAATTTAAATAGAATTGCGAGTGAACTACATAAATAGTACTATGACAAAAACTAAAATTACCGCGGATGTGATCAGAAATATGTACCACCGCTTTGCCTCCCCAAAGTTATCCGCCATAATTTCACAAACACCTCTACAGTATAACGAACAATTATCCTCTGCATACGGACACAATATTTACTTTAAGCGAGAAGACGTCCAACCCGTTCGGTCCTTTAAAGTTCGTGGTGCTGCAGCGGCGATCAGTTCTCTATCAGACGAACAACTTCGGAGCGGCGTTGTGTGCGCATCCGCTGGAAACCATGCTCAAGGCGTTGCTCACGTCAGCTCTTCTTTGGGCATTCAGTCCGACATTTTCATTCCGTATAATACACCTCTACAAAAGCAACTACGCATTGAGCACTTCAATGGCAACAATCGAGTGCATCAGTCCGGAAATACTCTCGACGAATGTCTGCAAAATGCCCGTGACTACGCGGAGACGTTCAACAAATCATTCATTCACCCGTTTGACGATGTAGACACCATCATCGGACAGGGCACCCTCGGAGTTGAAATTGTGAATCAATGTTCCGCTATTGAGTGTGAACCAGACATCATCATTGGATGCATTGGTGGCGGTGGGCTGATGTCCGGGGTTGGGTCATATGTGAAGAATACCGTACCATCGTGCAAAATCGTGAGCTCAGAACCGGATACGTGTGCCTCATTCGAAGCCGCCGTGAAGAAGGACCAACCCGTTTCGGTGAACTGTGTGGACACGTTTGTAGACGGCGCCTCTGTGTCACAAATTGGCGATATTCCCTTTGCAATCTGTTCCGAGGTCGTGGATGAGAACGTGGTTGTTCCGGTCGGTCAGCTTTGCAGCGATGTGCTAGATGCGTACGACCGCGATGGCATCATTCTGGAACCGGCGGGCGCGCTCTCATTGAGTGCATTACATACGATGATGGAGGCGGGTATGTCTCTTGAGAACAGTCATTACGGCACGCGAAACCATGAACGTAAAAATATCGTTTGCATCCTGAGCGGAGGCAACAACGACCTTTCACGATATCCGGAAATCATCGAACGAAGTCAGTTGTGGAAGAGAAAGAAACATTATTACGTAGTGTCCTTCGCTCAAAAGCCGGGTGAATTGCTGAGGTTCGTCACGCGCGTGCTGGGTCCATCCGACGACATTTCCCGATTCGAGTATGTTCAGAAGAATAATAGAGAGACCGGGGCCGTTTTGATTGGTATCACTGTACGACAGCCGGAAGACATTGGTGGGGTAGAAACGCGTATGAAGGAAGAACTGTTTTCCTTCGAACCCATTTCTACCGATGTCGGAAAAAATGGACCTTCCCTCTTCGGATCCGTACTTGTATAACACACGCTTGTATTCACACTGTCTGTTGCTTGCGTACCCATTGTTGGAATTCCGCATTGCCGCCCACAAACTCATACGGTCCTTGTTTGCGCCGTTTGACGAAGATCATTGGATACGTCTTATGTGTACGGGGCACGTGTTTGCGCATTCGAGACAGCAGTGCTAACCCACTTTTCGTATCAGTATAGAGGGATGTTACGCGACGAAGGACGCCTTGTTTGTGGAGAATGCGCGCTGTTTTCATTGACGCAATGGAAAAGGGACATCCGCGTTTGCCAATAATGATGAGGTTCATCGGAAAAAGCGTATAGTATACATTGTACGCGGGTTTAAAATGAACTTAAACCTATGTTTCCGACAAGTATCACAGGCGGTCAGTCTCTACACCCCCCACAAATGCCAAAACTGTGTACATATTTGAATTGTAAGAGGTGGGCAAAGTACGGTCCGAATCGAAGTACAAATATTCGATGTAGAGAGCATAGAGAAGGTATGCAGTTAGTTAGCCGAATTTGCCGATGCGGAAAAGCACAACCCATTTACAACGAGCCTGGTAAAACCAAACCGATATGTTGTTCAAGATGCAAAACGGATACTATGGTTGATGTTCTACATAAAAAATGCCGATGCGGAAAAACACAACCCATTTACAACGAGCCTGGTAAAACCAAACCGATATGTTGTTCAAGATGCAAAACGGATACTATGGTTGATGTTCTACATAAAAAATGCCCATGTGGAAAATCACGACCCATTTACAACGAGCCTGGTAAAACCAAACCGATATGTTGTTCAGGATGCAAAACGGATACTATGATTAATGTGATAAGTAAAAAATGCCGATGCGGAAAAGCACTACCCATTTACAACGAGCCTGGTAAAACCAAACCGATATGTTGTTCAGGATGCAAAACGGATACTATGGTTGATGTTCTACATAAAAAATGCCGATGCGGAAAAGCACATCCCATTTACAACGAGCGTGGTAAAACCAAACCGATATGTTGTTCAAGATGCAAAACGGATACTATGGTTGATGTTCTAAATAAAAAATGTCTCGGTGTTGTTTGGAATGGAGTACTTCAACCATGTCCTTATGAGCACACAGGAAATAAGAAATACAATAATTTCTGTACCGAATGTTTTCGGAGAAATTTTCCACTAGACCCTTTGACATTTCAGATTCGTTCAAAGACAAAGGAAATTGCGGTTCGTGATTTCATAAATGCTTGTTTTGATGGATTTGAACATGACCGTCCATTGTCAACCGGAAATTGCGATTGTACTCACAGACGACGAATTGACCACCGTAAGTGTATTGGAAATACATTGTTAGTAATTGAAACAGACGAAAATCAACATAAGAGTTACGATCAAATGGATGAAGAAATTCGATACAATGACTTACACATGGTTCATGGTGGAAAATGGATATGTATTCGTTTTAATCCAGACAAATATATAAATAGGAAAGGGATCCGTAAGAATCCTACCATTGCAACACGGTTATCCACATTAAAAGATGAAATAGAACACCAAATATATCGAATAGAAAACGAATTAAATAACGAGCTTTTAGAAAGGGTCTATTTGTACTACGATGGTTATAAAAAGCCTCGGAACTCAAACTACCGAAAGACCACGCTCTCCGCACAGAAAAATGATTGTCAAAGTACATAAACTATTACTGTAGTATGAAACACACAGTACAATGACAAAGGGAAAACCAAAAGGTGGTAACAAGCGAAGGAAAGGAAAAGGTGGAGGAAACAATGAATCAAAACGGGACATTGTCTTTAAAGAACACGGTCAAGAATATGCACAGGTTATTAAAATGCTTGGGAATGGCCGAGTGGAAGCTCAATGTTATGATGGGGTGAAACGATTGGGGATTATTCGTGGTTCTATGCGAAAACGAGTGTGGATCAATGTCGGCGATATCATATTGGTATCTTTGCGATATTTTCAGGATAAGAAGGCGGATATCATTGGCAAGTATACATTGGCAGAGGCACGCAACCTTAAAATGTTAGGGGAACTTCCTACGACTGCAAGAGTTGGCGGTGAAGGCATCGAGGGCGAGGACGATGAAGAAGATTGTGCTTTTGACTTCGATGCAATTTAAGTTTCTGTAAAAGAATTGATTAAAAATATTGCGGTAAAGTAAATATGAAAATCATTATCAATAATAGGTACACATATCCTCGTCGCGTCTTGTTGAAAAAAACCCTCGCTGATAAGGGCCGTGCAATGCTCAAGAACTACCTCGAAAAAGGCGGTGTAACAGCAGATCAGGAATTAAAAAGAGCCTTTAAAACATCGAAGGCGGTCAAAACATCGAAGGCGGTCAAAACATCGAAAGTGGTAAAATAAAAGAAATGGTTCAATGAGAAACCTACATTTTAGAAACATTGGAAGATTTTGGAAGATTTTTTTATTTCCTTACATTATATGATGCGAACTTTCACTGTAATTGGGGCATTCACTGCAAAGGGTTGCAAAACAAAATTCCGAGATGGAACGACATACACGGCCAGAAAACCGGCACAAGCTGCGTCAAAGGCGTTCACTGAACTGTGTCGCGTGAAGCAAATTCGCGGAGTTGCTGCCTATTACGTGGTCCTCCGTGAAAAGACACTGGGAAGTGCGCGAAAAGAATACAGCTATCTCCTTCATCGGAATAAACTCGACACACCTCTTGTACGCTTCGCCGGAACTGATAAAGAATTCAAAATACGATACAAAAATACTATAGCGTCCAAACCAGTTCCCAAACGCCGTGCTAAGTGCAAAGGGAAGTCTTCTGGACCCATGAAACGCACTTCGGTACTTAAAGGAAGGGGGGATGAGCCGTTTGGCGCAAATGCGATGACCAATGTAGAATTCCCGCCTGTGCCGAGAGAGATGACGAAATGTGATGAGTACTGTAGACTCATAGAAAATGAACGACTCATACTTAGTGGACAAGCGGGCATTTTGGAACAAAAGTTCCCGAATGAACAGGGCGTTGAGTTGTTTGATGTTGACGCAGACCGTGTGAATGACCCAATTGATTGTGATGTGGACTGTACGCCGTCGGAAAAGAAAAAAATCAAACAAAAACTTCGGGGTCTCGTTCGTATTCGTAAAGAACAGCACGCCTTGTTGAATGATCTTGGGGAGTGGAAATAGATATTGAAAAAATGAATGTGTGTACAGACATATTCATCAAGTGTAATACATATAAACAGAAGGCCACTAATATATACTATAAAATGGCACACTATGATTTTCATAATAATTACGTAACACTATCGGATATGTTCTACGAATCCCACAAATCAGTCATTGAAAAGGTGTGTCTTCATCTCGAAGTCGAACCGGATAAAATTGATGATATTGTTGAGAAGTTCATTGGTCAGCAGACAAAGGTAAAGACGCTTCGTGATCCCAAACTGCCGAAGCGCCCAAAGTCGGCGTACATTCTGTTCTGCCAGAAACACCGTGGTGAAGTGAAAGAGTCTCTTCCGAACGCCCGGCTCCCACAAATTGCCAAAACGCTTGGTAAACTGTGGAGCGAATGCTCGGATGAAGAGCGCAAGGCGCTTGTTAAGGCATCCCAAGAGGACAAGCAGCGGTACGTCGAAGAAATGGATACGTACAATAATGAACGTGTTTATTGAGCGATTGGACTACTTACTGGGTCTTGTCGTCCGTCAGCAAATTATGGACGTACATCATGATATGAGTGTATATATCTTCGTAAAACCACCGTTCAAAACCATTGGGAATCCACGTCTCATCCATCAGCACATCTAAACACTCATCCTGGAATGTCGTTTCGCACATAACTTTCATTTTATCCTCAATAAATGTGCGAATGGCTTTTTTTCTTACTTTTTGCATTGTCTTCACTGCTGTTTTGAGCTCATGCTTCAGATTAAAATTCAACTTCTTCAAAGCTATTTTCTTTTCTCTTTCCATCCGAAGATCTTTCTGCAATCTTTCAAGATCTTCTTTTCCGACGTGTAATCTGTCAACTGTATCATTAAATTCTTCAACGAGTGCAGTCTTTTCTATCTGACGAGCCTCCATCTTGTTTTTCAAGCGTTGGACTTCATTCTTCAATTCTTCTTCTTGTTCCTCAAATCGAAGCATGGCAGCAGTATTATATTGATTGACTTCATTTTGTGAATCGATTGACGATTGTAGAAAAGCATTACTTTCTTGTAACTCTTTGATTTCGGTATGTAATGACTGAATGATGATTTGAGAAGAATTTTGATACGTTTCTAATTCCTTCTGTACCTCATCGTAATCAGATTTAGATACAGAGGTTTCTTTGTGCTGTTCTAATTCTTCTTTCATTTCTTCGTGCTCTTGTCCAAGACTGTAATTTTCGTCATTCATATTTTCAATGTTCTCCACACAGTCTCCTAACTCATCGCGAATCATATCATTCTCTTCTGTTTTCAATGTGAGCGTTTTATGAAGTTTGGAAATGGTTTTGTTTCGATTGTCCAGTTCACTGTTGAGTAATTTAATAGCAACAGCATCACTTCGTTTTTTTTGTGAGAGACGTTCTCGCTCTGTATACAGAGCTTCATTTTCTGTACATAACTGGTCATTGTATTTTTCTAACCGCTCTATTTCAATAGCATGTCGTTTCATCAGTTTCTCAGTTTTATTTTGGAGAGTACTGCTCATCTCTTCACACTCACGTATAAGAGTCTTACATTGTTCACGAAGTGCGTGTACTGTGTATTCCTCGATGTGTTCTTCTGTTGAGCAACTTGTTGTGTTTCCCATTTGAATATACCACAGAAAAATTTATTTCCCAGACAACAATATAGAATGGCAAAATTGAAAGAAAATGGAAGAAATAATCGTATGACCAAGAAAAAGAAAAACACAAAAGCGCTAAACACAAAAGCGCAAAAGAGGAAAAAATTGGTGACACGCGGCGGAATGATGGTTTCTGTCCCTGGTAACTTAGATGAATATCAACAACGCAGAAGTAGTAACAATAAATTGTCTGGAGCTCCTATGTTTGCCCCATATAGAGGAGCCGAGTCAAAAAATAAAAACGCTATGAAATTATTAGAAGGTAGTTTAGTAGACTCTACATCAAACATATCAGTATCTGATTCGTCGTTTGGAAAGTGGATGAGCAAGTCAGACGAGAACATCAAGATTCGTAAAACAAACGTGAAGACAAAGACGTCAAAAACGACAAAACGTCAAAAACGAAATCCAGGGGGAAAACAGCATCAGCAACACAGAGAAATCAGAAGAAAACGCAAAATGCCAAAACAAAGAAAACACAATCCTCATCGGTATGGAAAAGTATTGTGGATTTTTTCACCTAAACAAAATGAATAATATAAATAGTAATGAATAACCATCTTCTGTCCAGTTATCCAAGAAGTGGAAACCATTTAATTCGATTCATCATTGAGTATGTCACGGGATTTCCCACCAAAGGATGTTCCTCAAAAGACTTACCGGTGTGTACTAACACGTATGAAGATTCATCTGTGTTAAATCATGTCGTTCAAAATGCCCAGTGTATCATAGAAAAGACACATATCCCCCGCTCGTGTTCTTCACTCATTGCAATCACTCGCGACTACAGAGAGTGCATTGTCAAGTATTTGAAGTATAATATTACAAAAGCGAACGAAGCCTCTATTCTTTGCGAAATACAGAAGTATATGCGAATTCAAGAATGGCATTTAACTACGTTGAGTCCAGTATTCCGTATACAATACGAACGCATCATTTCATCAGATGAGACGAGAAGCCGAGACGTATACAATCTGCTACTCTTTATCATTACCCACAGTACTATTATCGACACTTACCTGCACACGGCCATCATAGAACGTTTGGAGACATTGATTCAGAATAAAGAGGAACTGTTTCGTCAATGTGCCGGAGCGAGAAACCGTCATTGGGGCGGATACAATAGTGCGTCTCGATCGAAATACCACATTTTGCGTTTACCATACACAAGTCGCTGCTACTTTGAAAGATTATGTATGCAGTGTGTGAAGACCTTGTCACACGATTCAGATGGCGTATTACAGTATTTACAAAACCTTCAGTATTCGCCTGGATATGTGGACTATGCCATTCTTCCAAAGGGCGGCATCTGTAATCGTATTCGCATCATTCTGAGACACATTTATCATTTTCGGAAACAAAACCAATTGTCAAATGACGGTGTGAACACACGTGTATATGTCCTATGGAAAAGCACGGACCATTGTAGACAATCGTTTGATGAGCTCTTTGATGAAAACTGTCTTGACGAATATAACTGTACTATAGTTCCGTATGAGAACAGTGTACATGGAACTGTCTGCATCGATCCGATGGTCGAAAAGGTGTGTGGACAAGCGCTTAAGTATACCGATTTGTATAGAGCACTGACGCCCAAGGCATCGTTGAGAAATGCTATTCAAGAAACACTTCCTGGGAATACACCATTTATAGCGATTCATGTGCGCAGAACTGACCACACCGAGTTGGCACAATCCAAAGGGCGATTCACCACTGACGAAGAATTTCATACGTTCATTGCAAAATGCCCCCCACAGTGTCTCATCTATGTCGCCACCGATAATTGTGAGACTCAAAAGCAGTATGTTGAAAAGTATGGCAAACGCGTATTTTGGTATGAAGAGATTCCATTGAGTGTGGACAGACGCCATCATTCAGATGAAACAGGGGCTATTGTGGATCTCTATGTTTGCAGCTCGGCGTCCTATTTCAAGGGTTCGGGATACAGCAGCTTCACGGATACCATCGAGATACTCCGGAACAACCGGATTTCATGTGAAACAAATGAATTGGTCCATCATATTGTGAAACCTTAATGAATGAGGACATGCAAAAACACGAAATAGGCAACACAGGACATATTCTCTTTGGCTTTTTATTTTTTTTTCAAAAATTCGGTGTCCCAAAAAAAAGCCCCCCCCTCCCCCCACGAAAAGTACCAAGCAAAAACTACCAAGTTGGGAAAAAACTACCAAGTTAGAAAGTACATAAAAATAATATTGGAATAGAAGTATAAATGAAGTACACCTGTTCATCGTGCGATTATTGTACAAATGACAAGTCGAATTTCAACAAACATCTGAAACGGAAACGCAAATGTGGACCAAAAACTACCAGGGAAAGTACCAGAAAAACTACTACTTTGGACCAAAAAGTACCAGAAAAACTACCAGAAGAGGCACACAAAGGCACTCAAAAAGATGTTTTAGGCACACAAAGGCACACAAAAACCTTGTTTAGGCACCCAAAAGGCACACAAAAGGCTCACATAGGCACACAAAAACCTCTTTTTTGTCAACAAAATGCTGTTTTACCAACACAAGAATCAATAATACAAACATCAATCATACAAACAGAAAGAACAAATCAATGGATATGTCCGGATTGTAATAAAACCTTCAAACATAATCGGAGTTGGAATCGTCATATGCGTCTTTATTGTAAAGGGAAAAGTCTGAAAACCAAAATATTAGAAGAAGAAAATGCTGCATTACGGAAGTTCATTGAGAATAGTGGAGGCAATAACAACAATAGTAGTAATACGACAAACAATAACAATACTACCAATAACAATACTACCAACAACAACAATACTACCAACAACAATAACACTACAAATAACATAATCAATAACATCACTTTACCCGAAGGACAGTGGTCACGCATGCTGTATCGAATGATGGTATTAATGATGACAAAAACAAAAGGAGACCGTTTTCAAGCCGGAGAATTAGAATTCACAGACGCATTTCAAAAGACGATGTCCCTTGCCCTTTTCCATCCAGATTCACCAATATACGAATCCGTTCAGTTGTTGGGGCGCAAAGAGTCGTGGGCGAAACAGAATGGCGAGTTAGTACGGAAAAAGAAATTGATCAAAAACATCAATCGAGAACACTATGAACGTCTTTTACTGTTTATGAAAGCCGATAATGAACGATTCTTGAAAGAACTGCCTCCCGCTCCGGTGATTGAAAAGTGGATTGAAGTGAACAATGAGGTTATATCACACATTCACAAATATGATCCATGTAAAAAAGAAATTATGGAGAACACAGAAGAGGTATTACGCAATCGTCGGTTGCCGAGCAATTACACGACCTTGATTTCCGAAGTGAAAGAGAGTGATCGTATGGATCGATTAATTGCAAAAAGTCAAATGCCGTAGTCGTCCAAACGCCTTTTCATCGAATCAACAAATCGAATCAACGAATCAAATCATCAATCCACTTTCAGTTTGTGAACGGGGACATTGCATTGTTTGGTGAAGTATTCCACTAATTCATCATTCTTGTAATCATGGATATATTTGATTTCGGAAATACCAGAGGCGAGAAGGAATCGGGTGCAAATGATGCAAGGATAATGGGTAATAAAGGCAGTACATCCTTTACAACTCACACCTCGTTTAGCACAATCGGCGAGGGCATTCTGTTCGGCGTGTACGGTAGCCTGTTCATGGTTATTGCGGACAATCGACGTATGGGCACATCCGGGTAGAAATCCATTGTATCCTTGACTGATAATGCGATTGTCTTTCACGAGCAAACATCCAACTTGAAGACGTTCACAAGAAGACCTCTCGCTCGTGACCTGTACGATTTTGGTAAAGTATTGGTCCCATGATGGGCGGTTCATTTCCTCTTTACTATATAGTCGAATGTTCCCTTTAATGTGTCTTTTGTACTAGTACTATTCATTCCATAATTCCGTATTCTATATCCATCTAAACGTCTTCTATCCAATTGATTACGATTTCACATTTTGCCATTATTCACTTTCACTTGTGATCTTGTGGCCGGATTATTTTACTCTACCACATGCCATGTACACATTCACAAAATCAACATTATCAACATTTTCAGACTCATCATCATTTAATCTTCAATTGATTACGATTTCACATTTTGCCATTATTCACTTTCACTTGTGATCTTGTGGCCGGATTATTTTTCTCTACCACAAGCCATGTACACATTCACAAAATCAACATTAGCAACATTTTCAGACTCATCATCATTTAATCTTCAATTGATTACGATTTCACATTTTCTGTTTTTCATCTTTTCATCTTCATACCCATTTTGAAGTTTTGTTTTTTCGTTCACCTTCCTATAAAACCGCTCACTTTCGAATATTAAAAAACGATTTTATGATATTCTTCAATCACAATCACAATTGAACTTTCAAATAAGTATCAACACCTTTCATCAATTCGATCTAACTTCACGATAATCATGTCTACCTCATGCAGTACCACCCTCAACAACACGGACCCCCTTAAGCAAGTTCAAGACTTGAAGACGCTTCGGATGGATTACAACAAATACTTTAAGCAAGCTGTGCCGGAGGAGTATGAGTTCGATGATGACTGGATCGAAAAACAAGTGTGCCTGAAGAAACATCGCCTTCTGTATGCGAAGTATTATGGAAAGACGCTGGTCGGTCGGTGGGCTAATGATGTAGCATGGATGCGAAGCAAAATCATAAAAGCCAAGAAAGAGAGAGATGCGCCGAGACCTCGCATCACGACGGACAAAGACCTGCCTGGATGGACGATTCGGAGTACGATTCGTAAACATGGTAAACTGGCAGGAAAAACCTACAAGATGTACTACTCGCCGAGTGGTAGGTGCTATCGCTCTCGTGTGCAGGCGCTCCGGGTTCTTCAGGCGGAACAAGATCACGCAGAGGCGCTTGTGGACAACGCGGACGAGGGTCGCAACACCGGAAAACGGAAATATTCGGACATGTTGCAAGACACCCGCACGAACGAACAGATGGAATACAATGACGAGTCGGCGGAGTCATCTGATGAAGAGGGCTCAGTTGACAGTGGTGAGTCAAAGGATTGCTGCGACGAGGACGTTGATGACCCGGATGAGACATTGACGGAGATAGACGTTTCAGAAGACGAGGCGGAAAACAACACGGCGACTCTGGACAAGATGCCAATGACAGACGAGGAAATGCAACGAAAGCTTCATACGGATTTCCAAGAGGCCAAGGGCAAATATGGAGATTTCATTCTCGCAGAATGCCTGAAGCATCATCCCGACATTGCCAAAAAAATCCAAATGGCCGACTTTATCAAGATGCTCGTGAACTTGTGAGTTCGTGAGTTCGTGAGTACATAGACCGAATAATTTCTTGGCATAGAGTAATAGATAAGATTCCAACGTTTCTTAGAAAACATGGACATAGAGAAGATATGCATTTTCAATTGTGACAGCGAGGACGAGGGCGGGAATAAACAGGGGACAACACAACATATATTTGTGGAATATATAAAAGTTCTTACAAATGCCATCCAAGTGAATTACGAAAAGACTGATTCCATTCCTCGTAGTATTGTGTGCAGCGATGTCATTTCTAACATTTTTGTCGTAATGCTGAAGAACGGAAATTCACTCGATACGATTACATCGACATGTATAAAAGCAGCAACCCTTTATACAGAATCTCTGTTTTTGTTACAATACTGTTTATCGGAAATAAAGTTAAAGCAGATCACCGATATTAAACGTTTTGTGTATTTGAAAACTATCGGATCTTATGAGGTGACAAAGGCAGAGCGAGACATATATAACGACAACGATGTATTTATTATGGCGAAAACGATGTACATTATGAAAGAGGTTATTCAACAACTCATTCAATGTACCGTGACCATCACTGGCGAAGACAAGGAAACAGAGGTATCCCAGCCGAAGTTGCTCTTTCTCTTTCTCAACATCTTCGAGGTCTTACAAAATGATGGATATGAATTTGTCACGTTGCAGACGGAGAGCCTGATTCAACACATCTGCGATATTCAGGCCGACCACGCGTGCACTACGGAAGAGATATCGGCGCTTCTTATTCGGCACAGCATTCATTGTATGTTGTACAATTACATATACGATACCATTCAAGATGTGGACATTTCAATATCGAATTTCAAAGAGTTGAAATTAGAGGACATTCTACAACACCCGCTCGATCATGCGGATAATGTACGAATGGTCGTTCAGGAAGATCTACGCGACCACTCATTGTATAAAGAATCGGTTGCATTTCTGTGCTCAAATGAAGCAGATGTACAGTGCTAAACGTGAAAAAAATTAAAAAGGATACACGATTATATTAATTCTTCATTCTCCTCCTGATACCGCTGACATATTTCCAACAGCCACATTGTACACGGTTGTCGAAAGAAGATACACGCCTTACTGATATCAGCAGAATAAATCGCATTCCCTTTGATTGTAGGCACAAACAATGAATAGATCAATATCAGACGATTATACAGACTCACGCCAATCATATTCGTATCGTCCTCCATTTGAGCGAGTTTTTCTTGGATTGTGGTCTCCGGAATAAATTGTCGCAGAGATGTTTCAAATTCCGTTTCTGCCAGTCGCGATAACATTCGAATAGCCATCAAAACCGGAATGCTGTTCGGGACCTTTTCTGAAATGCGAATATTTTTCCCGATTTTAGTCATTCGATTGCGAGTTATCCGTTTGTCGCTTTCGATTATTTCTTCGACAACGACAGGAAGGGATGCCTTCAAACACACACAATATAGGCAAGATGCTGCCAGATTCCAGAAGTTGTAATGTTCCGTATTCTCATTTTTCGGAATGTACTTTTCGCACAAGAATATGAAATGGTTGCGCTCCGTGTGATTAGGGACAATGTTCCACAAGAAATTATAGACAGTCCAACGATTTTGAGATATGCAGCTAAGGTCGATATTAGAATAATCTACCTTTGTCTCAATTGGCTCAAAGGCTATAAGATCATCATCTACGTCCATGCTCATATCATCATCGAATATGTCTATATCTTCGTGCGACATTGAAAAATCGCAGCCGAGTAAGGAGTATTCCACGACGGCTGAATTGTTGTCAAAGAATGAATCTTCAGACATAATGAATGTTTCGTTCTTCGCTTCACGATTCTTTGGTTCCATTTTAAAGGAAACATTCAGATCCTTATTCGTGTCCAGTTGAAAGGATATATTCAGGCCAACGCACAAGGAGGTGCCTGTGCAGGTACCCTTACTATTGATAGATATGTCTAATAAGTCAGTCATGCAATCCATTGTTGTATTAAGAATGTTTTGGGCTCGTTCCTGATTCATTGATTATGATCGTGGTATAGGTAGAGGTGACGAAAAAGGAAAAGTGAAATAATGATTTAGAACCCTCTTTAAAGCACGCTCAACACTTTCGTTTTTTTAAATTAAGATTACCTGAGCGTTTGTGACAGTTTCATTTTCGATTTTCGATTCTTTCGTCCTCCATAACATTTCATATTCATTCTGAATCGTTTCACACAAAGCACACGGAATGTTGTTAAAATCGATGAGTTTTTGATTCAATTCAAATTGGGTACGACTATCGGGATACGACGCGAAATACTTTTCCAACAGCGCGCGATTTTGATACATTTTGGTTGCAGTCTTGTCACCAACCCGAGAAAAGCACGACGGAATGTTATCCGATTTGTCCCCGCGAACGACTTTAATGAACACATCCAGTTTCCTGCAACCGGTTGATTTTTTTCGCATATTCTGATGTCGTAATGTAAGGATTTCGGTGTGCTCGTCGATAAGTTGAACATAGTCGGTGTCCGATGTGATCACGACAATTTTGCGCGTAGGACTGATTGCACGAATGTATTTCACACAAACTGCAATCACATCATCCGCTTCTGCCGTTGCAATCCGCATAGACTTACATTTGAACTTATCTTGAATTGATGGAATGATTGTCATGTGCGTGTACTTGAAGACCAGTCCTCCTGTGAACGAACGATTAGTTGCTTCACGCGTTCCTTTGTATTGCGAATATAGGGCATTTCTCCAAATATCAGCACGTGGACAATCTTTCACAAATACCACATTTTCGAGAGGAACATTGAAATCACGAATGAACTTTTGAAGAGACTTCATGTACATTACTTCATACTTTTTCATAAAGGGTTTACATTGGTCCCACACAACAGTCTTGAGATCAATTTCGGGATGACTGAATTGGAGCCATCGTTTGGTGGCGAAAAAACGATAGAACGATAAGTATGATGCGTCGACAAACATAATGGGTGTTTCCGTCGAGGACCCCAGATTTCCAATCGGTTGTGTCGTGTTCATTCTTTCTATTGGTACTACGTACCTATACTCTATATGGATATTTAAAATATGTACATACCTCCCGAGAATGAACTTTTAAAAAAGTAGTTAAACTCAACTTTAGATATAAGAAGCATACGAAGGCGCTGAAGTGAATAATTATGTCTTCTGAATTGCTATTAAAGTTTGACACAAAAGATGCCTCGGAATATAGCTATATCATATACATCGATGAAGCAGGTAGGGGGTGCTTGGCTGGTCCAGTGTATGTTGGGGCAGTGATTTGGCCTCAAATTATGGAGAAGGATGATGTAACATGGAAGACCATTCGTGATTCAAAGAAATTATCAAAGAAAAAAAGAGAGAACCTTGTTCCGTACATCGAAAAGGTGGCCTATACAGCGGTGGGAACAGCTAGTGTTAGTGAAATTGATGAACATAATATCTTGAATGCGACATTTCTCGCCATGCATCGAGCAATTCGTACTATCTTACAATATTTAGGACCGAATGTGAATCCAGAAGATATTCTTCTCTGCGTGGATGGTAATTCATTCCGACCGTATATGCACGAAGGGACATTCTTGAGTCATGTATGTATTCCACACGGAGATGACACCTATGTTGGGATTGCTGCCGCGAGTATTCTAGCAAAAGTGAATCACGACCACCATATTCGAAGACTATGTGAAAAGGACCCTACACTACACGAAAAGTATGGATGGGTGAAAAATGTCTGCTACGGTACTAAACAACACCGTGATGGTATTGCAGAACATGGTCTCACATCGCATCATCGTACTACGTTTGGCAACTATGCCCAACGAAAGAACTTTAACCACCACCAGAAGGGATCATTCAATACTCATAGTATGCCTTCTGGTTGATGGAAATATTTTGCGGGCTATGCACTGCAGTAGTGCAGTAGTTTCTTTTATTCATGAAACCCGTTTTTGACTGAATAAAAAAGAAACAGTAGCAAATGTTGGTTTCGATCCAACGACCTGTGGGTTATGGGCCCACCGCGCTTCCGCTGCGCCAATTTGCTATATTGTATGTATGTAATGTGATGTGTAATTACTCAAGGACAATTTCCGTTTTCACCAAATCGAAGATTGTTCATATCAATCAAATAATAATCGAATGTATTTTGTTCAAAGAGTTCGCAAAGATTACCAGAAAGGTCATTTGCAACCCACACTTCGTGCACTTGCGGAGAACGCAACTTATTGTTACTACACTTTTCTTGAACAACGTTCCACGACGCATCGAGCTCACCCATACGATAAACATCGCTAATTAACGTCGTCTTACCATTACTTCCAGAACCAATAATGAATATAGGGCGGTCATCGCACTGAAGATAATTTACCAACTGTTCTAAGGCGTGATCGTATGTGAGGGATAATGAATATCCATCATATTCAGGGTTCACGTTGTATGTATTACATTCAGATTCAGTGTTAGCGTATGCAGACATGTTTGTATTTGGGTGGTACTAATCTATTAGATATAAATCTTTAAATCTGTGCTCATTGTGTACATTCGATACAGATCAAAAAAAATGAAATAGCGCGTTCTATCCCGTTCACTTATATAATAGCACACAGTAGTAATGCAATCAATCAATACGCCGCCAAAACCGAAGCGGAAGAGTAAGTTCCATCTATTTTTAGAGTTGAGTAATTATGATTCGATTAGTGGTCTGTCACGCCTGGTGAATGTCTCAGAATTCACAGGACCTTATGAAAGTCTGAAGCTTGGAAATGGCGGGTCATGGTGTCGCGATGAAGGCTTGAGGAAGAAGGATTTTAAGTTGATTACTATAAAAAACAATGGTTTACTCACGTGCAAAGGGTTTGACGGGAATGAGCTGGAAATTGCTGAAATAAAAAGTTTGATCAATTATTCTCAATTTCACTTCCCAGTCGAAAAGGGAGCGCCAGGAACAAGTATTAAATATATTCAAGTTGTGGGAAAAAAGAACAAGAGTTCCTGTGACAGAGACATTCGCCAAGACATTCGAACTTATTTTGGAAATAAAGCATGCGTGAACTGCTCTTTATCGAAAACTCCATCCAAATGTCATCTCTTTGTGGTTGACCACAAGAACAGTCTGTATAACGACCCTCGAGTGCTCAACACCCAAACACAAAGACTCGACGATTTCCAGTCATTGTGCAACAAGTGCAACTTGATTAAGAGAAGTGTCACTGAAAAAGAAAGAAAAAGCAGGAAACGGTGTGCTGGCACGCTTGTGGAGTCGGTCGCCCACTTTGGCATTGACTTCATTGCTGGAGACGAGTTGCTCGACTTTGCCGACCCAAATGCTCTTGTGGGTACATATTGGTATGACTGTGCTCAATTTCGTAAAGATGCGCTGCGCTTATATGTTGGAAAGCACCACGCCTTGCTCAACGCGATGACGCCGCCAGTTGCTCCATAGTAGATGACGGCACCATTTTGTCCCCACCATCTTCTTGTTTTTCTTCGATTATACCTTCATCATGTTTCACAAATGCATGATATGTGTTGAAATATTTCTCCTCTAGCTCTGTTCCGTAACAGACGCGTTTTGTATTTTGGCAAGCCATCGCAGTTGTACCTGCGCCCAAAAACGTATCAAGCACAACATCGTTTTCATTGGAATGTTTGCATATCAGTTCCTCAAAGAGCTTGAGATTTTTTTGAGTGGGATGCGTCCTCAATTTCCCGCCTTGAAGTGGGTAGAAATAGAGCCCATTATCATACTTACTGTTGAAGGTGGGTTTGGATTTTTTTACCCCCAACAGCGCGATTTCTCTACAGTTGGTTAGATAGTTCACTCGACTGTTTCGTGGCTGAGGGTTGGTCTTAATCCATTCAATCATTCGCATCTGTTTAAATCCTGCCTTCGTCATAATATCGTGAAGGACGCTGATTTTCCATAAATCAAAGAAGATGATACACGTTCCACCGTTGACCAACACACGATAATATTCTTTGACAAATTCTTCCAGCTGTGCGAGTGTAAAGGATTTATCCCACTCTCCATAATCGGTTTGGACGGCGTATTTCTTCCCGTATATGGATCCGTATTTCAAAAAGTTGTCTTTCTTTTCATCGTTTAGGAGGTTGTTTTTGCTCTTATACGCTGTCCATTCGATCTCGGTTTTTAAGGAGGTACCAGACTTCACGCTGTCAAACAAGGTTTGCATTCCACTGTCTTGTGAAATGATGTATGGCGGATCCGTCAGAACTAAATGAATCGATTTTTCTGGAAGTGATTTTGTGAAGGTTAGACCATCGCTGTTCTTGACGTGAAGTGATGCACTCTTAATCATCATATGAGTGTTATGACTCTTATGACTGGTATTATACTTGCGGGTCATTTTTTTAAATATGGGGTGCGGACTTTAGCATTCTCTATACTCTTCCAATAATGCGTTCTGAGTACATAATGCGTTCTGAGTACCGCACGTAGGGTATAGGATGACATAGGTGCGGAGTACAACGCCCAGAGTTGATTCATCAGACGAAACATGTAAAAGTTACAGAACAAACTCATGTATGTGAGTGTTGTAATCGTTTTAAAATCCCTCTATATAAATATAGTGACATATACACCACTACGATATGTCGAACAACCAAGTAGAGACACCTGCCAAAGAATGGCAAAAAATCCATTCCCATTTCACAGATCAAACGAATTGTTGGACGAAGCACCATATTGAATCGTATAACAATGCTTTCCTAAATGATTTCCCAAAAGTAATTGCCCAGTTCAATCCCATCATATTGTCATGGACAACAGATGATAATCAAACGCATCTTTTAAAAGTACACATGGGGGCTCGCTTAGAAAAGAATGGTGATATTCGCACAGTAAAACATTTGAATCGCATCTACCATTCGCACAACACACAGCAGAAGACAATGGCTAATAATAATCA
>Ga0209092_10000715_pt1 | contig 33140 bp, 38 predicted proteins | sample FraStrMetagenome_FD_187446 | JGI IMG/M metagenome (GOLD analysis project Ga0209092, IMG submission 187446) | Marine eukaryotic phytoplankton communities from Arctic Ocean - Fram Strait ARC3M Metagenome (SPAdes) (version 2) | ecosystem: Environmental > Aquatic > Marine > Oceanic | place: Fram...
TCGAAGTGCTGAGCGCAATAGCGTCCGCATAGCTCCGTCCGTAATTCCTGTTACTGGATCTATTTTTCTATTTGTCATTTTCCATTAGTGTTAGAATGCATCCCCGCTTGTCAATCACTATGCCAAGGCGGCGGTCATGCTTGCCTAGGAGGCTTATTGCATCGTTTCGAGTGTTGGCATATTTGATTGCTGAGCCGATATAGTCGGCGGGCATTTTCGAGTGTTTGAACCTTATTACGTGGGCGCTCATATTAGTTTTTGATATATTTGATTCGGCAACGTGATGACCAGTGTCGGTAACTCGGTAACGGGACTCCAACGGCCATGCAAGCATCTTTGGCTGTCTTACCTTGGCTTCTTAGCTCATTGACCGCGTTGACCGTCTGACCGCGCTCTACAGGGTCAAACGGTGTGCTGCGATTCACTCGCTTCTTAGGGTCTGGGAACTCTAACAGAGATCCGAATAATTTACTCTGAATATCCTTTTTGACTTGCTCGGCTAGGCGTTCAAACTTAGTCGGCATGATTCTTGACTCTTTAGATGATAGATATGCGATTGCTGATGCGATTTGGCTCATGATTTATTGTCTGGTTTAGGTTATTTTAGTGCGTTGCCATTTTCGAGCAACTGTAGGGTTACGCCTTCTTTGTAGGCTGTCTTTCCGTTTACGTGCCACCCGTCAATCTCTGACAGTTGGTAAGCCGCTTGCAATTGCATTGCGTTCAACGTGGGGTGTTGGGCTGAGAATTTAATTCTTGTTAGCATTTTATTTTTGGTTTAGTTTTGGTTTAATCGCAAGAAATTGTGCGCGGTTTGCTTTCGTCCCATAGCTCAAAGGATTGATCGATCTTCGAATCTAAGTGGCAAAAATGATCGTCATTTAATTCGTTGAGGTATTCCCGAAAAACTTCCATGCAGGGAATTGCGTCGTATTCTGGATATTTTACTGTTGTCATGATTTGTCGTGGTTTGCCTTATACGGCGTTTTGATTTAGTGAGAGGGTGTTGGTATGTCTTTACACCTCGAAAGCCCCTAGCGACCTTGTGGGGGCAACTAGGGGCGATTTGGGTGGGGTTTAATGGTTGGCTTTGTTAGGGTAGAAGCTTTTGAGCAATGAATAGAGCAACTGAGATGCAAGCGGCTATTTTCAGACCTAAAGACAGGTTGCTGGCGATTGCCAGTTCTTGGCGTGTCGGCTCTTCGTCTTGCCAGTCAATAGGCATGTGCAAGACCTCATAAGAGGCGCTTTCCGCATCCCTTGCCGTCAAGTTAGGGTTTGAACGAATCAATGCCCTTGCCTCTGTTACGGTTAATGCTTTTTCGTTTACCCGTTCAATTCCGAAGGGCGTATTTTTATATAGGTGTATTTTGGTTTGGTTCATAATTATGTTATTTGGGTTTAGACTGCCACTCTGACTAGGGAGCAGACGGCAATAATGCCAAGGATCGGATGGATTGCGAAAGCCCCGACGATGAGGGCGACAGTGATTGATAGTGAGATTAGATTTAGCATTTTATTTTTTATTATTTGGTTAGGTTTTTATCGACTTCTGGCAAGCTTCTCAGCCATGCCCCGCCTCCGCCCACTGTAAGCCAGTCGGCAAGTCGCGTTTCTAGCTCTGTGAGAGCCTCAGCATCGCCTTCTGGGTCGTGGTTTATCTCTTTGCCTAGGTGATGCTTTAGATCGTCTTTAACAGCCCTTAGAATGGCAAGCTGGCTTTTATTGTATTTTTGCAAGCTCATGAGTGGTAGAGCTTGAAGATGAAAAATGCGCCTGCTAAGCAATGCGCGAGAATTAGTAGGTTAATGATGATCATTTTATTTGATGGTTTGGGTTAGGTGATGCAGTTTTTCGGATGCTGCGCCCCGTAATTCTTATATGCCGCTTTCGATGTCAGCAAATGCTTGCAACCTTTCGGTGTCAGTCAAGGCGTGTTTTACGTTTGCCGATAGTTGCGACAGCTTCCATTCTTGATTTACTTCAAGCGCTACGTTTGCCATTTGATGGGCGCTCAGCTTCCCGTTTTCGCTTTCCCAGTCGCTTATTGCTTCTCTTTCATTGCCGCAAAAATCGCGAGTGTTTAGTATAATTTTAATTAATTCGTTCATGTTATTTATGTGTTTATGTGTGTATTTATGTGTGGCGGTTTGTGATTTAGTAATTTTCTTTCGTGTGGCAAATTTGATTTACGCCATTGGTGAACATTGTATGCCTTTCGGTGGTTACTTCGCCTTCGATACTATCAAAGGTTTGCTTGTCTACTTCGATCAAGTCAACTTCTTCATTGTCAAAGTCGTAAGCAAAGTAGCGGTGTGGTATTTGTGTATTTGTCATAGTGTCTTTGGTTGGATTTAAACGCCCCTTAAAGGGCTTTGGGTTAGTTGCCAGTGTTGGCGTATACTTTACACCTCGAAAGCCCTTAGCGGTTAAACTAAGGGCTTGAGAGGTTAAAACTCTGAGACGATGATACCACCGTCAAACTCGATCAATTGACCGTGGTCTAGAATGTAGTCGCGGATGGTCTCGGCGCGATCCTCTGATCCTTCTAAGACATCAAAGCGCTGTTCGTCGGTGAAGTAGTACCGCGCCCATTCTTGCAAGCTCTCATGCTCTGAGTATTCGCAGCGGATGGCGACGCGATCAAACTCGATCTCTGCCCCGCAATCCTCTTCGATTTGCTCGAGATGCTCAATAAGGGCGAAAGCCCCCGCCATTGACCAGGCCGCGTTGTCGTCGGCCATTAATAGGGATGCTGCTTCTGATGTGTTTGGTGTGTTTTTCATAGTATTGATTCGGTTGGTTGGTTGGTGGTTGTTATGAAAGCATCAAGCAGGCAAGCTTGATGCCCTTCTTTGTTAGTGTCAATTCAGTGATTCCTCGGCATCCCGAGCTATCGCAGAGGCCGAGGTCAACAAGACCGCTAACGGCCATCTCAACCTCGCGTTGAGAGTAAGACGGGTAAAAATTGCTGTTGGCCTTGTAGTCCCCGCGGAGGGCAAATGGCATCCCGTTAAAGGTGCGGCGTTGCTTGTCTCTCATTATTCTATCCTGTAAAATTGTAAGTGTCATAGTTTGTTTTTGTGTGGTTGGTGGTTGGTTGGTTGGTGGTTATGCTTTGCGACCGCTTAGGATATTACCCAGCTTGTCTGTCTTGCATTCCCATGTTGCGCCTGTTGCACTGATGCCAGCGATAGGGTTGGCAAACTCAGTGATGCGGCAGAGTTGGAGCAGATTGTAATAAGTGAGGTTTGAAACGTTTGATTTATTGATTGTCATGTTTGGATTGGTTGGTGTTGGTTGGTTGGTGGTTGGTTAAAGCGGATTGCTTATACCCTAAAAGCCCCTCAGCGGATGGCTGAGAGGCCGTTGGTGTCCTTCATTAGCAGGTTATGTCGCCCCAAGTGTAGCCTCCGCCGTCGCCGTATACGTCTGGCTGTCCGTCTTCTAGCTCTATGTCTCGGTTATGTATCTCATCCACAAGATCCTCCCATCTGGCTCTCAGTAGCTCATACTTGGACGACATGCCGCTACGGTAAAGCTCGCGGTTACCTGTCGTCTCTGTCTTCTTGAGCCAATTGATGAGTTGCTTCTCTGTCATGTCTGTTGCTGTTTTCATGGTGGTTGGTTGGTTGTGTGGTTGGATTAAAGGTAATAAGAAAGACGTTGAAACTTTCCAAAGTGCAAAGAGCCGCGCTTGCCTATCTCAACAAGCTTGCCGCCTAATTCGCCAAGAGGAGCAACGAATACAAGGCCATACTGTTCGAGCGGAAGAGTGCAACACACTGCCCCCCGTGTAATTTCTTCAAGTGCTTTAATTTGTGAATTTGTCATGTGTGTTTTGGTTGGTGGTTGGTTGGTTAAGCGGAATAAGAGAAAACGTTTTGAACGTTCTTTACTGGCAGTTCAATGTCATCATCCAAGGAAATGGCAGTGACGTTTCTTTTTGAATCCTCAACTAGGCGGACGCTTGGCAAGTTGCGTTCTTGCTCATAGCCAATTGCATTTGTTCGATCGTATCGAGCTATTGTGACTGTATCGTCATTGTTTATGACAAATTCAATAGTCCATACCGAATCAAGAAGGCGCTTAGTAGCGCGAAGAGTGATGTTCTTTTTCATAGTGTGTTGGTTGGTTGGTGGTGGTTGGTTAGTCATCTGCATTTGCACGGGCTTTGAACCGCCTCAGTGTGAGGCTGCATTACTAACTAGTGTCCCGTCCCCACGTCATCAAGCGAACGAATCGCTAACACTCTATCCCGAGCGCCGCACCGCGAGCATCTCCCGCGGGCTGGTGGTTGTTGGACTGTCAAAGAACGTTGCTACATCCACCAACATGACTAGGTGAAATGGCATTGCAAGCCCTAAAATGAAAATAAATGAAGAAAGTTTCAAATTACCTCAAACCCCAAGCAAGACAGGCAAACTGCCATTACATATATATAGGCGAACCGATCCACCCAAATCATCGAAACCACCCAAATCATCCAAAACCACCGAAACCACCGAAAGAGTAGATTTCAAACTAACGACTTTCGTGCCTATTCCCTAGAATCCCTCCCAGCGACATTTGAGACTCAAACCGCCATTTCGACCCCTCAACCCCACCAGAGGCCTTAAAACGAAAAACGCCTTGAAATCATCGCGAGGGTCAACATACATGTAAGAACTTCAAAGCCCATACAGCGCAACACAGCGCGTTTGTTCACTAGTCAAGTGCTAAACTAGTGAACAAAACCATTTAATTTCATATCATCATATCATGATACGTTAATACGTATATAGAGTTATACCGTGGTATAATGTTAGTTAACATTGATGGTGGATTGTTGACTGAATGCTGGAGGGAATGTTGACTGAATGTTGACTGAATGCATCACCCTCCTCTCAATAAACAAACACACCACGCCAATGTCCCAGCGGTAATGTGTCTCTACATCAAGGTTCACCCCGAACGGGTGAGGGTATTATGTCTCGGCATCAAGTAGGGGTGGAGGGGGTGAGGAGATGTGGACTGTGGCTGCAATTGGTATACATACACCACCCTACAAAAAATACATTTCAGATACCAGCCAACCCAGGCAGTGAGGTAATTTACCTCTATACTTATGGTGGGCAAAATCCAGTTGTGGCTCACGCAATACACGTCTTATATATGGTAGGCAAAAAGCAGTTGTGGGTCGTGGTAGGTTATTCACGTATTACTTAACATAGGCAAAATCCAGTTGTGGGTCTAGGCACAAAGAAGCCACACGTTGCTAGCGTGTGGCTTGAGTTGTTTCCGATGTGGAAATATCAGGATTCTTCGTTGGTCACACGTGCTGTTGCAATGTCGAAGTAGTCCTTGTCTAGTTCGCAGCCTACGAAGCTGAATCCCTCCTGCACAGCGGCTTTGCCTGTTGAACCTGACCCCATGTAAGGGTCTAAGACAACGCCACCTGTGGGGGTGATGAGGCGGCAGAGGTAGGCCATTAGAGCTGTGGGTTTGACCGTGGGATGAGTATTACCCTCGTCGCGATCCTTCTTGGAAGCTTTAGGGCAGTAGAACGCTCGTATGTTACCGAAATCAGATTCGGGAACATCATCCAAGTCATTGATAGTCTTGAAGAAGCGAGCTGCGGAGCCTTGGTCGTTATGCCCTCTCGGTGTGTCGTGTGCCTTATCGCTGCCACCGAATCCCTTCCCGATGCCATCTCCCCGCTTGGATGACTTACTCGGCTTAGTCTCAGGAAACAGCTCCAGCACCTCCTGCGAGCCGTCGTGGATTAGGTTGGCGGGGAAGCGGCCTAGTTCTTTTGCTTTCCTATTGCCCTCCTCTTTGGCCGCAGCAGTCTTGGCTTTTGATGCCTCGTCGTGCCTCCACGGCCTATCCCATCCCTCTTGCTGTGTGCTGTGGCTGCTGCTCGTTTTAGCAACATCTCCACCTGATTCCACCCGACACCCATCAATGTTAATCCCACCAGTCCCCCACTTCAGCACGTTCGCTGCAATGGTCTTCTCCGATAGTGGCTTGCGGCAGAGAGTGAAGAACTCACACGCTGGCTTGAGTGCTGTTCCCCAGCCGTCCCATTGCTTGGCTTCGTCGGTGGCTGGGGCGGTGATTGGTGATGACTGATATGTAACATCGACTTTTGAAGCTGATCCGAAGTGCGGGATGTCTGGAGAAAACATCCCGCACGGTGGTTTCTGTCCCACCACCTCGCGCTCTGCCCCTGCCGCTTTATCAATAGCCTTGCTGATGTTCAGACTCTTCGGAAACCCACTACCATAAATCCAGCTCACTACGTCACGAATCTCAAAACCTGCGTCCTCGATATTGACCACCATTCGATGCTGCGTCCGTGTGCCACAAGCAATCAGCGCATGACCTCCAGGCTTTAGGACTCGCATAGCCTCCTCCCAGACCTCCACGCTCGGCACGTCATAGTCCCACTTCTTAGCCATAAAGCTAATGCCGTAGGGCGGGTCGCTCACAATGGAGTCAACCGAGTTATCTTCTAGTGTTTTCATCTGCTCTAGGCAGTCGCCGTGTAGTAGGTTAATCATAATTTTATTTAAGAATATAGTGAGTCCTCAACGTGCATAATAATATCGCATCTGTCAAGGGAAGACTTCTCGATCTCTGGTTCAATGCCAATGTACGGAGATGGCGATATGGTGTGTATAAGCCGCCCTGAGCCTAGCTTGACACGATCTAGGTAGCCGAACCCCTCAAGCTCCCTCATGGCTGTCTGGACGGCATCAATGGAGTCACGCATCTCACCCGATATGCGCTTACAGGAGAAGTCCCAGTTAGACGGCTTGCTGCGCATGTAGCCAAAGAGTCCCTTAGCCTTCATGGAGATCTCTGAGTCTTGCCAGATGGATTCCTCGGTATCGTCGTCTAGTGACCAAGCTGGATTGTATAACCATTTGCCGTTTAAGATGTTCATTGCGATATAATATCATAAAAGTCAAGGGTTGTCAAGCATACTTGACACGTGGTATACCATTTAGGAATGAGTACAAAGGGATCAGAACCAAGGACATTAAACCGAGACGCTGCGAAGTATCGTAGCAACTTCGACGGCATCAAGAAGGACACCCGCAAGGCATCCAACAAGCGTGATGTCCCTAAGGATGAGCTGCCAGTGGGCGTTCGTTCGCGCACAATTTATGGAGGTAAGAAATAATGGAAGATACCGACGAAGTTCTCGAGAAGATCAAGGCTATCATGGCGGAACACTCCATGAACTACGCATTCTCCATCATTGATGAGGAGGGTGACTTGCGTTATGATTACAGTAACTGGCGTGTGGGGCGTATGCTGTTCACCGACAGTCTTGTGGACATGAACACGGAGATCGCAATGGAAGGCTTTAACTGGGATGAGGACGAAGGGGAGGACTACGAGGACGATGAGTGAGGAACTACAGATAGAGACTAATAACTTCGTGGCGAGGAAGCTCAAGGACGCACAGGCTGCCACCGATCACGGTCGCGCATGGTGTAAGCGTCAGCCCAAGAAGTGGGCGCTAGTGGCTCAACACATCATTCAGAAGCCAGATGAGGTCAGTACGTTCATGCGTAAGAACAATATCACCCGTAACTTCTACTACGACGTGCAGACAGAGCTAATGGCAGACCCAGAGTCATCGGAGATCCGCAATGCGTGGGCCGCTGAGATATCTTCGGTGATGTTCCAAGGGCTAGACACTTACCGACAGGCGCAGGATCAATACTCAAGCCGAGTCGAGAACGGAGAGATTCAGATGGACGGCAACGAGCTGTTCAAGCAGGGCAAGAGCCTGCAGGCGTTCAGCGACATTCACTCAAAGCTGACGGGCAACAACATTCAGCGAGTGGTGGTGGAGCATAAGACTACCCTAGACGAGGCCGAGGAGTATGCTCGTAAGATGCTCGAGGGCATCCAGGAAGTAGAGATCGTAGACTAGATGAAGTTCACAACGCACCCTATCCTCAAGGCTCCTACGCCTGATGAGATCAAGAAGCTCTGCTTCAACGATGACGGCTCCTCTAAGCCAGAGGGGCTCAAGACCCTCATGGAGCTGCACAGGATGCACGAGGACGCTGTGGCTAATGCTGACGCTGATCCGCTGAACTTCGGTGTGTCGCTAGAGGGCTGGGTGTATGCAGATGAGATGCTTGAGAAGTATGACACGCTGATGATCTTCGGTGGCAATCGTAGCTCAAAGACTGAGTATGGCGCTAGGAGCGTCGTGAAGGCTGCCTTAGAGAATCCCAAGTCTATCATCGTATGTTTCGCGCAGGACGCTGACGCATCTATCAGGACGCAGCAATCGGCCGTCTACCGCTACCTGCCGCCAGAGTTCAAGCAGAAGACCAAGGGTGTGCTGGAGTATTTGAACTACACCGTCAAGAATGGCTTTACTGGACAATCCTTTATTCTACCGAACGGTTCTCAGGTGCTATTCCACACGTATAGCCAGTTCATCGCCAACCGTAGTAAGTTTGAGGGTCTTGAGCTAGGTTCTAAGACCCCAGAATGGCACAACATCGGCCTATGGCCTGACGAGTACCTTGAGGACGGTGATTTGATCCGCACCATGCGATTCCGCCTAGCTACGCGGGATGCTAAGATGATGTTGACGTTTACGCCCATCGACGGCTACACGCCATTCGTAGCTGAGTTTTTAAAGGGAGCAGAGACAAGGAAAACGCGCAAAGCACCATTGCTAGATGACGAAGAAGTTCCAGTGACGCAATATAGCCCAGAGAAGGATGCAGGTATCGTATACTTCCACTCTGAGTTCAATCCGTTCGGCGGATATGAGCGTATCGCAAAGGAACTCAAGCACAGCACACGAGACGAGATCCTAACTCGTGCGTATGGTGTTCCAGTCAAGTCAATGACATCTCTGTTCCCCCTATTCAGCCAGAGTGTCCACGTGCTAGAGCATAAGGACTTCCCCGACCTGTCGGACAAGAAGAAGTACACCTGCTACCAAGTGGTTGACCCCGCTGGTGCGCGTAACTACACTAGCCTATGGGCTGGGGTGACGGGTGTAGGCTCGGACACGGAGATTTACATCCGCAGAGAGTGGCCTGACCGCAAGACCTACGGACCCTGGGCTGAGTTTGGTGATCCACACTGGAAATTCGGACCAGCATCCAAGAAACTAGGCTACGATGTCGTCGGGTACTGCAAATTGTTCTCAGACATCGAAAAAGAGCTAGGAATCGAACCATTTGAGCGTGTCGGTGACTCCCGCTTCTTCGCCAACGAGAATGCAGACAATACTGACCTATTTGACCAGTTTTCAGCCCACGACTTCCATTACGTGCCTTCTATGGGTTCACAGGAGGAGCAGGGGCTGACCGCCATCGACGATTGGTTCTTTTACAACGTAAACCTGCCTATCGACGGCGCAAACAAGCCACGTGTCTACATACACGAGGACTGCGGCAACTTAATCTACGCTATCATCAATTATGGCGCACAAAAGAAGAAGGATGAGGCGCTGAAGGACTTTATTGACTGCCTTCGCTATTTGCGAACAGCAAACTACGGTCACGGGCCAGAACACTACTCAGGCGGCAAGCTAAAGTGCTTAGTCAGCTCAGGAGGATACTAATCATGGACATACACAAAGAGGCGCAGGATAAGTGGCAACTAGCCACCGACCACTGGATCGAGCTAACCCTCGAAAAGTACAAGGGGTATGACCCTGATGACCTAACCCAAGTATTCATGCGTGGCCCATTTGCTGGCTGGAGCGAGCGTATGGTGCTGGAGTTAGCAATGAATATGGATGACGCAAATATAAAAGTACCAAGACATAAAATCAAATAAACTTACACATTATGACAGAATCAGAACACGAAACATGCAAGTCCCTAGCGGAACAGCTAGGTAAACCATACACGGCGATGTCAATTGGCAAGCTACGAGCTGCTGTATGCTCAGAAGAGGACCTACAGGGCAAATACATCCTGCCAACGGGTGTTCTCAAGATCACAGCACAAATCAAGGGTGAGATCGACGTTATCGAGGCAGCAACCCCAGCAATCGTCACGGTTCGCGTCCTGCACCACCAGACAGGCAACCCTCGCTTCGTATTCGCCGAAGACCCAGATACACGCCGTAAGGTCCGTGTGTCAGTGCCTAAGCGCCACAAGGACATCATCAATCACGTCGGCAAGCGACTCAAGGTCAATAAAGTAGATCAAGATGGAACCGCATACTACCGATATCCAGCTATCTAGATCATTCATTGCCGCTAATGCCGATCTGTGGGCAACCATCGACATCATCCGAAACCATCATTGCAATAATATGGCTGCGATGACCGATGACGGCTGGGCTGACGCGCTTGGGTACGATGAAACCCGACTCCGTAAGATCGCAAGTTCAGTAAAATGCAGACGACCGCTTGACAGGGCTGCTATGATCAATTCATGAAATCAGCACAAGGGAATTAACCCGCAGGACTGACTGTGATAAAATTAACGCAATGGCTATAAATAGAAACCAAGACCGAGACGAATCGGATGTATACTTCGATGAGTTCGACTACAACCAGTTTAAGGAAACCTTTGACGAGGATGTGGACAGTCTTGCTGACTTCATTAAACGTTGCAGCGATTCGGCTGACATACGCCACTGTCAATGGGAGGGTAAGAGCAATGACCTCAAGAAGTCTGGCGAGACAGCATTCCCTTTCCAGAACTCATCCGACACGGAAGTTCACCTAGCCGAGTACCACATCTCGTCTCAGATCGCCATTAACGAGAACGCACTGCGTAAATCGTCTATTCGCGCCTATCCTCGCAATGTTCAGGATGTAGCACGTTCAGCGGAGGTCACAGCCTTCATGAAGTGGCTACGTGACGCTGGGATCAAAGACTTCTGGCAGCAAATGGAGAAGTCTGACAACTACGCACAGGAGAAGTCTCTCCGTGTAGCATATTGCGACTACAAGTCCCCCGTCAAACGCTCATACGAGAAGATCTTCGACCTGGAGGAGATTCAGAAGAGTTTCCCAGAGCAAGCAGAGGACTACATCGAGATCCTTGCCGACGAAGACCGCGTAGAGGAAGCACTGGAGGTATTCAACTCAATCCCAGGCTGGGAGATCAACGAGAAGCGCGTAAAGAAGGCACTCCGCGAACTACGCAAGACTGGAACAGCTAAGATCCCAGTAACTATTGAAGATCAGGGCGAGCCAGTGGTGCAAGTCCTAGCGCCAGACGAAGAGTTCTTCGCACCAAGCTATACAACCAATTTCTGCGACGCACCTCGCTGTCACACACGTAAGCCAATGACATCCCAAGAGATCCTCAGTCGCGTAAGCTCTGAGGGCTGGGACAAGGAATGGGCTGACTGGGCAGTAGAGAACGAGCGCGGAACTCTTAGCGCCTTCCGTACAAGCAGCTCGATCCCGAACCCTCGGCAGCCATCTTCAATCGATGAAGACCGCGACCTGATTGATGTTGTCTTTACGTTTGAGCGTTTAATTGACCGAGACGATCTAGCAGAGGGCATTTACCTCACAGTCTGGAGTCCCGAGTTTGGTGATAGCGATGGGCAAGTCCCACCATTCGCCAAGCGCACACTGCTCAGTGGTCTGCGCCAATTACCTTTCATCGTGCAGTCCCGCAGCTACGACGCACGTACCCTATACAGCGCCCCGACAGTTCCTGAGCTGCTGAAGGCAAGCCAGAAGAACCAGAAGGTTCTCCGAGACGCAAACATGGACAACTCAGCTTACGAAGTGAGTCCTTCCTTGCTTGCGCCGCCAACGTGGGATCACGGTCGTCCAGGCCCTGGTGGCGTATATGCCACGCGCACTGGTCAAGCACCGTCATATCTGCAACGTAACACGAACTTCGGCGCTGTGTTTAATTTGGAGAAGGAGATTGTATCGGAAGCAAGTCTATTGATGGGACACGATCCAGCAGATCCACTTTCGGTTCAAATGCAGGTTGCCTCGACTAATCGTCACCTTACCTTCGCTCAAGACGTTCTGAAGCTAGTCTACGAGATGTATAAGCTCAAAGGACCAGAGGAACTGTTCTTCCGCATTACTGGTCGCCCAGAGCCCATTCAGTTCGTTAAAAACGCTGAAGAGACCGAGATGGATGTGTCAGTAAGCTTCAACACCATGTATGACGATCCAGAGAAGATGGAGAAGATGTCACGCACCATCATTCAAGCAGCACAGCTAGATACATCTGGTCGTGTGAACAATGAAGCTGTTGTTGACTTCCTACTTTCGATGGCTGACCCAATGGCTGCTGAGACTATCTTGCTACCCGCTGAAGTTGGCACTGACAAGATCAAGAACGAAACACTTGCTGATATTGCTCAAATGTCCGCTGGTATCGCCCGCGCACCTGCCGCTAATGCTGCTAAACTACGCATGCAAGTCGTCAGTGAGTATGAAGGCGAGCAACAGCAAATCCAGCAGTCTGGTCAAGTCGAGTCTATCCTGTTCACCAACCCTCAGTTCATGTTCCTCCTCGGAGAATACAAGAAGCAGCTTGAGATGGCGATTGCACAGAAGAAGAATGGCACTGAGTTCGGAATCTACGGAACCGAAGCAGCAAGTGTCGGCAATATGGAAACCCAGAACCTTGAAGGAGGCGCATAATCGTGAATTTTACTGAATTTAAGAAGCATCTTAACGATAATCCAGAGATTGGTCGTGTACTCTACGAATACTTAGAGGATCGCCGCGATCAAATGCTTTCACAGCCTTGGTATTCCCCGGACAAGTATCTGGGCAACAAGTGCCAGACAATCGCACAGTTCCTTACAGCAGACCTAATGGAGGAGTTTGATTTCAAGAAACACTCCCGAAAGGACGACCGCTAGGACAATACGTGCTATAATTTTACTAACAGCCTCCGCCTTGGCTGATTTAAACCCATAGGTAGATATGACAGATACACTAGAAGCGGACATCCCTGATTCCGAAGAAGCAATTCAGGAGAACAAATCCCCAGAGCAGCGCCGACAAGATCTTTTACAAGAGCGACTCGACAAAGCATCTGGTAAAACAGACGAACCAGAGCCAGAAGCTCCCGAAACCGAAGACGAAGAGGACGACGAAGAAGAAGTCGAAGTCCCTGAAGTCGATGAGGATGAAGAGGAAGAAAGCGATGATGAGTCAGAAGACGTTCCTTCAGATGATGGAGGATTTGACATTGAGGATCTCGATGAAGACGAACTGGAAGCACTTACACAGCAAGTAGCATCTAAAGCAGGGAAAGCCCTGACTAAGGCGCGATTGCAGGATAAAGAGCGGAAAGCAGAGATTGAGAAGCTACAAGAGCAAGTGCAGGAGTTATCTGCAAATGTTGTTACAAGCGACAATCCATTCGCAAACATCCGATCAGTAGAGAGCGCAGACGAAGCAATCAAGCAAACGGAGGTCAACATTAAAGGTTGGAACCGCAAGCTGATTACTGATCGTGTTGAAGAGTATAACGAAAAGACTGGCGAAGACGAGTCTGGTGTTATGTTCGGCAGCCAGTTCATGTCTGTAGATCAATTGCTCAATGCCATTGACAGGGAAGAGGAGAAGCTAGAGCCATTACGTAATCGCAAGTCGGAGATCAAAAAAGTCTCAGAAACGCTTGGGGATACAGATGGTGTCATCGGAGAAGTCCGTGGCAAACTAGGGATCGAAGACGACTCGGACGAAGCTAAGGAGTATGAAACTCTTTTGTCTAACCCAAAGTTTGAGTTGGTTAAGAATATCCTCCCAGAGTATGCAAAGGAGCTAATTGAGATCCTTGGTCGTGCGGCAGTAACTAAAGTGCCAAAGACTAAGACATTTAGCAAGAAGCTCAAGCGCAAGGCTCCCAAGTCTAAAACAGAGAACGTCTCACTGGATACAAAAGCTGGTCGCGCCCCAAAACGGTCGAACGGTACTAGTGTACAGGTCAAAAAACTGCAGAAGATCGTAAGCGATCCAAGGCAAACAATAGCTGCTCGGCGCGACGCTGATCAGCAAATCAGAATCTTAAACAGAAAATAATATTATGGCAGAATCATATTCAAGTACAGTCGGTAATCGCGAGTCCCTCCGTCAAACAGCGGAACTCCTTGCAGCTGACATCACACCCGTAACAGGCTTGCTGAATCACACAGCAACCAAGAACAAGCGTCCGCGCGTCCTCATGGACAAGCTCAAAGCTGTGGCAAATACACCACACGTTGAAGGTGCTGACACAAACGCTGGTCGTGACGCATTCTCGCAAGTTCGCGAGTTTGAAGGTCAAGCACAGCGCACAGTTGTTGAGTACGCAGTATCCAAAGAGCAAGAGCAAGAAGACTCCGCTGTTGTCGCCAACATGATCAAAGCAGCCGACAAGTCTGCAATTGAAGTTGCGATTGACAAAGAGTTCGTTCTCTGTGGTGACCAAGGCGTCACTGCTGACGTTCCAGGTGCAACCGGTGGTGCTACTGCTGGTATCGGCGCTCTTATCTCCAGCTCGGCAGCAAATGGTGTTGACGCACTCTATGTAACTCCAGCAGCATCCATCTACGGCGGCGCAAAAGCTTCTTACGATGATGCAGCAATGGGCGCGCAGATTGCTTCGATGTGGAGCCAAGATACAACCATGCAAGATCTTTGGTTGGTCGCTGGTCCAGGTCTTCGCGAGCACATCGTTGCTTCGTTCACACGCACCGCTGGTGCAGCATCTCAGGTTGACTACAACGTGAATGGTACTACTACTATCCCTTGGATGGTTGAGATCATTGACTCTCAGTTCGGTCAAATCAAGATGAAGAGTGCTAATCCTAATTGCATGCCTTCCTCGGATCGTGGTTACTTCATCAACCCAGGTCTTCTGCACGTTGCAGAGTACCAAGGCATTGAGTCTGAGAACTATCCTTTCTTGGGTGGCTCTTACAAGGGTGCAGTTGACACACGTTACGCACTCATGACCACTGGACCTAATGGTCTCGGTAAGGTTGAGTTCTCTGACGAAGCGTAGTCAGTGAGTTAGTTTTCGGGAGGCGGTTGATCAATTCAGCCGCCTCCCTTTACTTATATGTTATAATAAACCACAGAGGCACAAAGATTATGATGAACAAACCAAAATGTAAGCACAAAGGCAACACAGCAGGTAAAGTAAAAAGCAAGTATTAAGATTATGCGGAAGATATTAACAGATGAAGAGCTGACAGCACTAGCAGCAAAAATGGAGTTGCGTCGGCAATGGTTAATGTCCCCAGCAGGACGAGCGCGTCGCGATGAAGTGATGCGCCAGTACATGAAGAAAACATACAGCGGCAATAAACAAAGCAACGGCGGTGTCCTGAACTTTGCGGGTTGCTACGATGTTTTCGAACAGAAGGAGATGGAATACGAGTGTAAGGCCACAGATGGCACAGACTTCGTGAATCCAGACTACCTAAAATTTAAACAAAAAGACTTCAAGGAACGTGGTCTAACAGGAGATTGGCTTAACTAATGGCACAACACACACGCACATGGGCAGAAGTAGTTGGTCTAACTCAAGCACGATCTGGGGCAGCATTTTCCTCGGGAACTGAGCTTACCAACATTGGCTTCTTGCTAAACTCAGCGGCTCGCACAATCTATGACGAATCCCGATACTGGGAGCGTTACTTGGTGCTTGAGCCTCGCACAGCAGCTCGTGGGTATATCGCCACGACCGAGGACAGCTACAACGTGTATGGCGCTGGGTTTCCCGCGTCAAACGGACTATACGTGCGCAACGGTGACGAAAACGGTAAGCCAAGATACAATCTGGTCACAGACGGCTTCCCTGAGTTTCGGTTAAGTTGGAGCGGCACTCAGTGGGAAATCATTACACTAGTTTACATTACATCCAAGGGTGTTGTTGTTACAAGTGAAGGCGACTGGGTGTATGAGCCAGGTGATGTTCTTTACTTCAACACCGCGGCGGATGCAACTCCACCAGAAGCGGGATGGGTTACAGATCAAGGCATTGACCTTGCACCAATTGTTGACGGTCTATCTGAGATCGGCGAAGCGATGGGTTACTGGAGCGGAGAGAAGTGGGCTGGTGGAGATCCAACTAGCCTCACGGCATATCCAGACAAGAACGGCATCCGCGTGGCAAGCAATGTAACTGGAACAGTTTACGTAGCATTTAAGAAATCGTGGACAGATACATTCGGCAACGGAGAATCTGGCACACTAGCAACAGTCCCGACAGAGTGGGCAGAGTTCATGGCATATGACGCTGCACGATCATACAGAGCCTCACAGGGCGGAGAAGATGGCTTCAACCCCATTGCCCTACGCGATGTAAACAATGCCCTTGAGCGGGCGCTAATGAAGGTTAGTCGGTCTGGAGCTATCGCAGCACTCACCAACCAACTGAAGACACAGTACAGTGTAGACGAGAGCGTATAATTATGGCACACCTTAGAGACAGACGAGCATTCGGCAACATTGGCACACGCAAATTTCGCGGCGCACGATTCGGTGACGCACTGAGTCCACGATTTAGTGGCATACTCGACCAATACCCAGGCGCAGCAGCAGCATACTCACTTAAGGCATTGTCTGCCGCATGGCTCGATCAGCCAGTTATCCGCGCAAATCGAGTTGCCGACAATACAGACCTTGAAGTTACAGCAGCACAAATTACAGACGGAACATTGGTGGCATTCTCTCAGGGTGGCGATGTTACGGTAAAATTCTTATACGACCAAAGCGGATCAGCTACGACGCACCATTTATTCTCCGACACTTCAACTAAGCGCCGTCTAATTGTGGACACTGGCGTGCTAGTTACCGAGGGCGGTGAACCCGCGATGGCTGGATCAATCTACCATTACAACATTGGTGGTGGCGGCATAGACCTGACTGGTGACTTCTCGATACTCTACTTGGCGAATGTAAATTCAAATGCAGGTTTACTCGGAGGCACTAACAACGCTCCCCGACTTAGATCGCTCGGCACAATCATGGAAGTGGTTAATAGTGCCAATACTGAGATCAACTTTGGCGACCTAGATCTGACGCCAACTAATCACACATACGACGGCACTCGCGTTCTCACTGGAATATATCGCGACTCAAGTTTAAATATGGACGTTACTATTGCGGGGCAAGTAGCAGCAACGGGATCACAGGTATTATCTGGTGGCTTTAACTTTACCCAAATCTTCGCTCGCGCAGCTGACGCAGACCCCATGACTGGAAAATTTCAGGAAATGATCGCGTGGAATCGTGATATACGATAATGGCAAACGGAGCAGAAATAATCATTGCCACATCTTACGCGAAATCGTCTAAAGTTTACTTTATGGCGGGTCAGTCGAACATGCAAGGTCGCAACGTAGATGGCACAAGCCTGACGAGCCGCACGAACGACGCGACGATCTATGAGTATGAAAACTCTAATTGGGGCGTGCGAAAGACATTCATTGAACGCTATCCAGATGGTGGGGTGATTGCTAACTTCGGCCCTGACGTTGGTTCGCTTCGCACTCTACGCGCGGCTGGTGAACTTGATAACTACGCTATTAGATATGGTGTCGGTGGAACGTCGGTAGTTTCGTTTTTACCAGAGAGCTCAAGGGAACTTGATCCGCCAAACGTGTTACCTGGTGGCGACGTAGATCAATCCGTAAACATTTTACTCTTCTTTAATGGGGCGACCCAAGACATGCTAATGCGACATTTTCGTAGCGTTGGCGAAGCTCAGTTCATTTGGTATCAAGGTGCTGAAGATTCAAAGAACATATCAGGATTCCAGCCAGCACTTGCAAACGACTACGGCACGCACTTGACCAGACTGCTCGCCTATCTAAAAAGTGGCGTAAACGAATTGAAGGGTAGTTCGCCCGTTACGATTATTCGCAGCCCAGACTGGAACGCAAACACTCCAGACTCAAAACCATATCAGGACACTGTTCGCACAGCGCAAGTCGCTGTGGCAGATGCCGACGCAACTGCCCAATGGCTCACGTCAGACATTAACCAATCTGTAACAACAACATGGGAAGACGCTTCTCATATCGACGCAGCATCACAGGAACGGCTGGGAATAGACTTAGCTGCAATCGTATAATGACTTCACTTTCACCTAACTTGCGCACCCGAGAGCAGCTTGACGCAGATGGCTGGTTCGTGTCTGAGGAAATCTAAGGTCCACGAATCAACCAAAAACTTAACCGCAGCATAACCGACAAAGTGCTACAATATAAGCCCAAGCCACAATTAAGGAAAATTTAATATATGCCACAAAACACTAAACCAATCGAGCAAGTATGGGCAGCGAAAGGCAACTTGCCAAATAATGCTGTTGTAGCAACATCTGACGGCAAGTATCCCGCTCTTGATGGTAGCTTAATTACGAACATCAATCCCCTGTTTGAGCATCTTCGGTATGATGCCGAGCAAGACCAAATCGTAGCGGATCGTGCCATTGAGACCACCCTGAACTCCTTGTTCTTGGGTGAGCAGCACAAGATGTCGTCTGGTTCTGAAAACATCTTCTTTACCAACTTAACATCTGACATTAACTTTTTCCCCATGTGGGGAGGTCTTAAGGACCAAAGCATTGTAGCCAACCAAGGCTCCGAGGGCTTCATTCCGCCAAGTGGTCGCGTTTACTCTGACATGTTCAGCCTTCCGCTCGGTGGAGCTGCTGATCCTCTGACTTCCATCGGATATTCTGGTGACAACTACTTTGGCGTAAACATTACTGGACTGGGAATTACGACGATTGCGGCTGAAGAGGTCGAAGAAACAGTTCGCCTTGAATATCGCATTGAAATCAACGGCAGAAACGTATATAAGCAAGTATTGCCGCGTGCCGCCCCCCGATCAACTGCTGCTGCCCACATTTATGCTGGCGACACAATCGAGTGGTTCTTTGACCACCCCGTAGACGTTAGAGCGGGAACTACACTTTACGCCGAGATTATGAAGGTTCGCATTGCGGATGACGTAGACCTTGGCATCTTCCAAGTGCGCCAAGGCGACACCGTAGACCCTAACACTGGATTGCTCCGCTACCAAGCCACTGTCCACAATCGCCTGTTTGAAGACAAGGACTTGGAGCTGATTAGCCCATACTTAAAGTACAAGGCAATGGACTTTGGCCTAGACTCAACTGGCTCCACGATTCTGCTTCGCGACTTATCGCTGGGGGCTGACAGCTTACTGGTCCCACACGCCGTCAACACTCTAGAAGCTATTGCAGATGGCACTGAAATTAAAATTAAAGTAAAGGATGGCGCTAAGATCATCGTCGAGTCCCTGCCAGTTAGTGCTGTCAGCATTGATGGCTCATCCGTGAACTCCGTATTAAACCAAGCCGTAGTGCAGTTAAATGCTATATTCACCAACACCGCTGGGTTTGCTTCAGACGATACGTTCGTAAGCTCATTTACCCTGTCGGGCAACGACTTGACATTGGGCTTAAATGATGGCGTGTCTTATACCGTAGATGTAACAACGTTGGGGGTAGACGAAAACAACTTCGTGTCCAGCGGCTCATTGAGTGGCTCGGACTTGACGCTGACGATGGCAGACGCTACAACGGTTGTAATAGACGCCTCTAGTTTAGCTGTAGACGAAGATACAACAATCTCCTTCGGGACCTTGGTTGGTAACACGCTTACACTAACAGCCAGTGACTCCAGCGAGGTTACAATTGACGTAACATCCCTAAACGTAGACACCAACCTGCACGTGGTCAGTGGCGTTCTTAATGGAACCGACCTAGAGCTTACGATGAGTGACGCAACTATCGTGACTGTAGACGCTGTTTCCCTGGCCATTGACAACAACACAACCATCTCGGGCGGTGTCGTTAGTGGCTCTGACATTATCCTAAGTCTTTCGGATGCTTCTGTAATAACAATCGACGCTTCGACGCTGGCGACAGGCTCTAGCAATGAAGTAGTTAGCGGCTCTGTGGTAGGTACTAACTTAGTGCTTGTTATGAGTGATGCTACGGAGATCACCATTGATGCTTCAAACATGATCAATGGATCTAGCGGTTTGGCTTCTAGCTCGGGATGGCACATATCCTACGGGGCAAACGCCAATGACGCGGTGGGAACGTCTACCAATGATTCTACCGTGAACCAACAGTTGCCTTTCTACTTTGGTCAAGCACTAGAGCAAGGGTCGGAGTTTAAGTGGAACTTCCAATCAAATGGAGGAGCTAACTTAATTATGGGTATTTGGGACGGAGCAGAATCTCCTGTAGCTTACAATGGCGGTAGTATAACGGCTTCAAATTGGGGAACCTCTTTCACTTATGCAGGTGGTTTCATAGCAGGTTCAAATAGTACATTATTAACCACTAACTCAGGATCAAAGTATGTAGTATCTAATGGAGATGCTATGGGAATTAGATTTGGAAATGATGGTCACTTAACGCTGATTGACTATAGCGGAACAACAGAAGTAGCGGTAGCTAAGACAACCATAGCTTTATCAGTTACATCTTTCAATATCCAGATGCACACTTGGGCTAATGGTGTATTACCCAATGGAATCATCAACAATGTAGATTATATCTGGGATGTTGTTCACGATTTCGCCAACACGGAAGCGGGTATCATTAATGGAATCTTAGACCATACGGTGCTAAAGAGTGCCATCTCTATTGAGAAGGGTGAAAAGCTTATGTTCATGCTCGACGAAGTGGGTCAAGGTGATTTCTTCGGAACGGGATACACAGCAGGCGCTTCAGGAGTTTCTACCGCTGAAGAGCAATTGGAGAATACCTTTAAATACCAAACCAATGAGGCTTTAGTATTAGACACGTCTGCAGGGGTCTCAGATTGGAATGCAAATACAAATGCACCTGATTATTTCTATTCAGCCAGCTTGAATCAATATCGAGACGGCAATGCTGGAACTATTCAAGGCATGTTCTCGTTGAGATTCAATGATGATGGAAAATTAACCATCTACGACGAAGACGGCGGAGTAAAAGTAGCAACAGCTAAGATGGATCCCGCAGTAGGTAGCTCGGTGCATCTGTACTTTGGCGTTAGAGGTAACAGGGCTTATTACTCTATACCAGTAATCTCCAAGCAAAGCATAAATGGCGGCTCACAGCCTGACGCAAACTTTGTACCCACGGTAGCGGATCAAACAGTTAGCGTAACTGAGAGTGATGTCTTGAACTTCCAGATTGTATCTAGCGACAACATTGTCAACCAATTCGTGGAAACCGACGCTCCTAGCTGGATGTCACTGAACCAAGATAGTGGAGTGCTTAGCGGTACGGCTCCAGCATATTTAGGTACTGCGGCTGACACTATCGTAGTCAACTGTAAGGCCGGCAATGCTGTTGGAGGCACTGTAGAGTTTACCGTCACCGTAACAGTTGCACAGTCGGCCTACACGAATAGCAAATCCATTAACTTCAACGGTAGCACCTCGTACTTTCAGGGCAATCCCGTCAACATGAATGCCCTGGAGAGAGCTTCCAACGGAGATGGCGACGCTTGGACTATATCCATGTGGGTCAAGCCCTGGAACAATACAGCCGCTCAGACACTAATGGTGTACGGCGCGGGCGACGACTACAATGGTGGAGCAATTACCCTAAAGCAGCAGGGTGGTACGTCCCTAGTGTTAAACTATGGCACTGTTTACAATAGTGTTATACTTGTTGTGGGTAATGCATTTAACACAAATACAGCATGGCAACACGTGATGGTCACATTTGATGGCGGAACTACAGGCTCTGTAGCTGCTGATGCAAGTGACTACTACAGTAGGTTTAGCATCTATGTTGATGGTGTAGCTCAAACAGCTATTGGTGTTGCTACGGGCGGAGGATATGATGGCGCTATAAGTGGAGCCAACCCAAGTGACAATATCTTCAGGGTTGGCAGAGCTTCCAACGTACACAACAACTACTACGGTGGCACGATGAACCAAATAGCTATCTGGGATACTGACGAGAGTTCCAACGTGTCGACCATATACAACAGTGGTGCAACGCAAGACTTGAGTCTATTAACATCAGCTCCCGCGCACTACTACGAGATAGAGACAAGCGTAACAACTCTAACCGATTTAGGGGGCAACGCTGACTTAACGGGTTACAATTTTGTAAACGCAAACCTAGTGAGCAACACCCCTTAATTAACTTAACAAAAACTCACTATCAATATAATAATATCAATGGACGCAATATTCAAATCTACAGTCGGAACAGGCGGCTGTATCGCTACAATCGAACTAAGTCACATCAATGAAGTCCTAGGGCTAGTTGTTGGTCTCGCCACGCTGGTTTACATGGCAGCATCGGCTACAAAGATTATCAAAGAACTAATCAAGGGAAAATAATATGAGAATTGCACTACTAGCCTTGCTGTCACTGCTGCCGAGTTGCGCCTACAATGGCGACGTGTATCTCTACTCCCCACAAGGTGCTGGCAACGTCATCGAGAAGGCAGTAGACGCAACCGTCGATCTCCCTGTCTTACCATAATGAAAGTTATCGTAGTCATCTCTGGATTTACCCAGAAAAACCACCAGAACACTGGTTCCAAGCAATTGTGGCGTGAGCTTCGACTACTGGACGATCTGTGCGAGGGGCAGGACTCGATGATTCAGTTGAAAGAGTGGAACTCGGACTGGAAAGCGTATGCGAAGTACATCAACAGCCTAAAGCCCACGGAAGTCCTTATATGCTGTTACAGTTGGGGAGGGGGGTATGGTATGCCTCAGCTATCCAAACGCCTCGAGTGCGACGTGAGCGTGGTTGCTTGCGATCCTGTTTATCATAGCCCGACAATCCTCGGCAGGTGGTGGGCATTGTTCGACAGGAAGATCAAACTTGACAAGAATGTTAAAGTAGTGGGGTGGCTATCGCAAAGAGGAGATTATTTAGATGGAGACGAGCTAGTTGGTGGGAAATCAATCTGCCGAGAGCGAACTTTTAATTACGACCACACAAGCATAGACAACTCACCTGAGTATCACCAGATTGCGGTTCTTGCCGCTAAAACATATTTACAAACTTAATAATGGCTACTACGACAATTACAGGAACAATCAACGGGGTAAACAACGCAGCCCTCGCAAACAAGTGGATCACCTTCCGCCTAGTTCAGCTCGGCACAGACTCCGTGGCAACTGCAACAGTGGCGCAGAGCGTTGACTCGGTTCAGACGGATGCCAATGGCGACTTCTCGATTGACGTATGGAACAACGGGGACAGTGGAAAGAAGAGTATCCTTGAGATCACAATTGATGGCTCGAAAGCTGAAACCGTCATTATCCCAACTGGCACAGCAACTATTGAGCTATGGGATCTCATCGAGAACTACCAAGCAGACGGAAGCACAAGCGAGCAGCTTCCAACTGTATCTGAATTGTTCGTCCGCAAGTCAAACAACCTAAGCGACCTCGCCAATGCAACCGCATCACGAGCAAATCTTGGTGTTGCAATTGGAACGGATGTTCAAGCCCACAGCGCAATCCTTGACGCAACTGATGTTAGTTTTACAACAGCCAAGGATGCAGAGATATCAACAAATGCAGCGAACATTGATCTGAAGGCTCCAATCGCTAGTCCAACATTTACTGGCACTGTCAGTACATCCGCAACTGGAGTTGATTTTAATGCCGGAAACCTTGGTGGGGAGTTAAGTTGGAACGATACGGAGAAAACCTTAGATTTAGTTACTGGCGCTGATAGCGTAACACTGCAACTCGGTCAAGAAGTTGTAATGTACGTAAGAAACACTACTGGATCGTCAATATCTGACGGAGAAGTTGTCATGGTCAATGGCTCGCAAGGCAATAAGCCCACCATTGCCTTGGCCCAGGCTGACACAGTAGCCAACGCAAGGAAGACAATCGGTGTCGCAACTCAAGTTATTCCCAATAACAGCAATGGTTTCATTACACTAATAGGCAAGGTTCGTGACTTAGTTCTGGATGGCGGCACATACACTGAAGGTGATGTGGTCTATTTGAGCAGCACAGTAGCTGGTGGAATTACTTTAACTGAACCAGATATTGGCGTTGAGATTGGACATGTCCTTGCAACCAGCAGTGGCGGCAACACACATGGAGTTCTTAATGTACATATTAACAACGGGTCAGCTGTACACGAGCTAGAGCAAGTTGTTGATGCCAACACGGCTGCTATTGCCCTGAACACTGCCAAGGTCACCAATGCCACGCATACGGGTGATGTTACAGGAGACACTGCATTAACTATTGCAGCAGGTGCAGTTGACGTCGCAAATCTATCGGCAACTGGCACACCAAGCTCAACTAGCTTTTTGCGAGGAGACAACACTTGGTCAGTTCCAGCAGGTGGAGGTGGTGGCGACGTAGCTACTGATGCAATATGGGATGCTGCTGGTGATCTTGCGATTGGCACTGGGGCGGATGCCGCATCCAAACTTTCCATTGGAACAAATGGTCAGGTTTTGACGTCAAACGGATCCACTGCTACATGGGCAAGTGTAAATACTGGCAATGGCGATATGCTTGCGTCGGTGTATGACCCAAACACAATTGCTGGTGATGCTTTTAGTATGAACAGCATGGTCGAGGGTACGAACACCAAGATATTAACACCCACAGAGCGAAGCAACATTGCCAGCAATACATCGGCACTTGCCAACCTAGGTCCAGCAAGCGCATATCCGTACACAACCGACTTCCAGAGCGGAGTAGCGCAAACAAGGGATCTTTCCAACATAGACAACCTCGATGGATACAAGAACAACTCAACCCTTGCCAGCATTTACATTGGAAGTAACGTTACTAGCATAGATTTCCAGGGGTTTTTTGGAGCCGATGGATTGACTAGCATTAAAATTCCAGAAACAGTAATCACCCTTGGTCAGGGTTCGTTTGGTGGCAGCGGATTAACCTCTGTTTCTGTTCCAGATAGCGTAACCGACATGGGAGCTAGTAGCACATTTGATGGTTGCCTGAGCCTAACAAGCGCAATTATTGGAAACAACGTCCCAACTATTCCAATTTTTGGATTAGCAAATAACCCTTTGCTTTCGTCTGTTTCGCTGGGAAGTTCGGTCACAACCATAGGTGCGTCGGCGTTTCAAGGTGACACTGGATTGACAAGCATTGCGCTTCCTAGTGGAGTAACCAGTATTGGAACAAGCGCATTCAGCGGATGCACAACTCTCGCCTCCATTAGCATCGCATCTAACGCCGCACCAACACTGGGATCTAATGCGTTCCTCAACGTGTCGGCTACTACAGTTCAAGTGCCAATTGGCGCAACGGGATACTCAGCAACATACGGTGGTTTAACAGTAGTCTACGTTTAGTAATTATTATAATATGTCAAATCAAGGTACAATTAGACTAAAAGTCACCAACGGCGCACCAGCAATTGAAAAGCTGTGGAATGGTCGCTTCAAGCTAGAGTTTCTGTGCGATAACAATAGTCCCAAGGAAGACTGGTATTATGACAACATCTCGTCGATCTTGCCCGATTACGGCATCTTGCAAGACACAAACTTTGGCTCTGGGGTATCGGAAGGCTGGGAAGCAATTCCAGCATCCGTCTACCCAGATATGCGCCTTGTTGAGACTGAGTATGTCTACATCCCATCAATGGGCGACAAGCGCGTTAAGCTCACCTACGAGACGCTCACAGCATCTTGGGTCGAAGAGAAGGACGAGGATACCGATTATGAGCTAAACGGCTTGAAGCGCGTCTCACGCACCTTTGTTGCCCTCCCAGACACAGCATACGATAAGGTTGTTGGCACTAGCACGATTGACAGCGATGGGACTACATTATACCTCGGCAACTTCAAGATTGAAAAGACCGATGCAAAGTGGGAGCTGACTGAAGTGTGGCTTGAGGCTGGAACACTAAGCATCTCCAAAAGTTCGGAGAGCGACGGAGTGATGAGTGTTACGACCGTCTTCTTTGGTGCTGAAGGCAGTGCGGTGGGTCCAATTATTGCTAAAAAAACGGATGACTACGAAGGGCTGCCGACTGTCTCGGTGACTACCCTACAAGATGTTGATGGAAATAGCATTGTTGCTGGGGGTGAGAATCTTGTCAATCAGGTAAGTGGGTTTTCCCCATTTTCGTATCCTGGTGTGCTTGATGTAGATGCTAATGCAACAACGAATGGAGGAGGCGGCGATTGGCTTCAGGTCAAAGCACTGTTAATTGATGCTCCAGCTCAGTGTAAAGTTAAGACAACGACATATTTTATCTTCCAAACAGGCAACTCCATTGTTGCGTCAGACTATAAGTATGCTTCTTCCACTGGACTGTGGTCACCGAATCACTGGGCGGCATTTTCCATATCAGCTTCAGGTGTATTTGATAACGGATTGTTTTCGGACAGTTCAACATTCAGGGGCTACAGGACTTCATCCGCTAGCGATTCGGGTTCCCTAAGTGGTCCCCTCCTATCCGTAGCACAGCTTTCGTGGCAGGGTCGCTCTGTCCTGACGGATAATGCTACGATCAACTATGATCTAGTAATTGATCAAGGTCCACCAGACCCAATTGGCAATACCTACACCTTAGACGCACAGATAGCACCCGCATTTGACGACATTGACGGCAATCAGTATTACAAGAAAACCATTGTAGTTACAGATGCCATTCCTTCTCAACCAAATACGGCTTCACTGCCATACTCATAATGGCTACACAAGCAGATTTAGACTGGGAAAATACCGTATCTAAAAACCAGCAGAGTGAAACTAGAGAGAGACGACAGGCGGAACGCGATGTCAAGGATCGCCGCAAGGAACTACTTCAAGGTGCTTCATCGACAAAAGAGCGCAGGGAAATAAAGGCTGGTGTATATGACCTGAACACTCGACCAGACGACAACAAGGAGGGGGCAGATGAACGCATCCAAAACGACGGCATTGATGTAATTACCAATCCCTTAGACAGCTCGGGTGGTGGTGGGCTTCCCGATGGCTACGTCGAAACGGCGGTTATTATCTGCGTGAATGGATCTCCAGTTGGCGGGCAGTTTTTGTTTAAGGAGGACGCACCATAATGCCAACAGCAACAGAGTTTACGGCACTTGGTGCGGGAAACGGCTTTCCGTTTTGCTTGCCTTCCTTGGACGTAAGCAATCGCGGTGACGGTAATCCATACGAACAGTGGGTTACGCTTGGCGGAACTCAAAAGGGAAGTTCCCCGACGCAGGGAGAAATTGATTTGTCCCTGAAAAATGCAATGAAAATTTTCTGGAATTACAATGGACATAGCGTTGTTTCTTTGCCACAGAATTTAACAGTCAGGATAGACATTGATTCCGCAAATTATACCAGCAAATCTCCATCGGGCAACTGGACTAACCCTTTATCGAGGGTTTGTGCAGACGATGGCTGGGATTTTTTTCGAAGATGGACCGTATTCCAACAGCAAGGGCCGCGGGCGTCTACTATCTCTGCAGCAGTCGTGAGGATGTATGATAATAATGTTTTCCTTGGCTATGGAATTGAGTTTGCTTTTTTCGCATACTCTGGCTCATCTAGATTCACGTTTTCATCGGTGTATCGCGGACCCGACGGTTCGAACCTTAATTCAACATCAAAGTACACTTCCCTTGACGGAATTCCCTTTGTTGCAATTGCATCATCAATATCAAATAATCGCACTATATCTATTTCAGGTCAAACGGCAACCTACAGCCACCCAACCGAACCTAGCTTTGCTTTGGTGTATAATAATTTTGATTTCTACACTTACTAACTTGACACATAAGCTAAACTAAAAACAGACAAAACATTATGGCAGAACAATCAGCATTTTTAACAGCATTCGACGAGATGCAAAAGAAGAAAGGTGGCTTCAATGCCCCAGCACCACTAGAGTCCGTCGTGGACACGGTTGGTCAAGCACCAGCAGTGCAAAGCCCGTTCTCGCAACAGGCAGCAGCAGCAACTGCCCCACTCGCCGCACCAATTGATTTATCGGCAGCACCTGCCGTTCAAGCACCACGAGAGCTAACCGCAGACTCCTTTGGTCCCGTTGCCTTTCCTGGATTGCAGCAGCAAGGAATGGACACGCGACTACAGGCGGCCAGCGAAGAGCAACAGCGCATGAACGAGATGTCCAAAACACTGTCGGACGGCCAAATTCAAAAGGAGCGTGAAGGCTCAACCGTCGGGGGGTTTGTGGAAAATGCCGCAAAGAAGGGGTTTGACTATTTCTTTGGAGCGCCAACCGCAGAGCAAGCCCAAAACACGCTGGACACCATGCCAACAGACCCAGATCAACGCGCTAGACTTCAAGCAACTGCTGCTGGCGAGGGTGCTCCCAGTGATTTGTCTAAAGCGGCATCTTTCTTCTTTGGTCGCCCAGAGGTTGCTGGAGATCCGAACACTCTAGGGGCGCAAGCTCCAGCAGTAGTCTCGGATGACCCGTTTGGGGTTACTCCCAGAGAAATTGCGGCGGCTGGAAACGAGAACTTTGGCAAGGCAGTTGCGGAGAATCCATACAGGAGTCAGTATGGCGTTAATTCGCTTGAACAAGGGGCGGTTGATGAGATTCAACAGCAAGACGCAGCAGCACCACAGGCACAAGCACCACAGGGTCTTAACTCAACACAGGCTATGCTACAAGAGCGTTTCGGATCACCTACCATCTCTGGTATCCAATCGGCAGAAGAGGGGCTAGGGCTACGCACAGACGCACAGGGGCGCATGATTGACCCTAATGTTGATCGTAGCTCGTTTGAGCAAAAATCAGCAGACCGCGAAGCACGTCAAGCAGCTCGACCAGACTTTGGTACTGCTGTAAGTGACCGTGATCGTCGTGCAGCTCGTGGCGAAGGTATTAGCGATGCAGATCGTAGAGACATTGCTAAGGCTCAAAGCCCCAATGCCTCCGCCTCTGATCGCGCCCGTGGCATGAAGGTTGCAGAGAAAGCTGGCTTGGACTGGAGAACTGGTCAGCCGCTCAAGCAGGAAAAGGAAACTGGAGGGTTAACGGACTATCAAGCCATTACCGCACAGCAACGGCAAACCGAGATTGATCTGAAGATTGCCGAAGGGATGGAAGAAAAGGAAGCCAAGCGCGAGGTTGCGTATGAAGAATCCCGCAGCAATGTTCGATCCACACAGGACTCATTCGACAAGTTAAGACCAGTTGCAGAGGAAATTGCCCTGCTATCTGGATCAAAGTTCACTGAGGGTGCGCTTGGCTGGACTGCAAGTAAATTGCCGTTCTCCACGGATGCCGCTCAGATTGAACGTCTTACAACCGAGTTTGAGGGTAGTGCGTTCTTGCAGGGTCTCATTGATGCCAAAGCAAAGGGTGCTACATTTGGTGCTTTGAGTGAACGTGAAGGTGATCGAATCCTCGGTCAGTGGGGTAAGATTACATCTCCAAAGTCAACAAACGAAGAGCGTATTCGTGCCGTCAATAGTATGCTTGAATCAATTCAACGATCATCGGAACGAGCAGCGTCGGATCACAAGGAAAAGTTCCCCAACCGTTCTGCTAGTTCAAGTAAAGCCAAAGCCCAAGGTTCACCCGAAGGCAAGCGACACGCCAAAGACCAAGATCACGGCGCAAAAGTAGAAACATACTTCCAAACATAAATTATGGCTACATTAGAAGAATTAGAAGACGCACTGATCACTGCTGGGGAATCTGGCAACACTAAGGCAACAGCGAGTATATCTGATGCCATGCGAGCGCACCCAACGTTCCAAGGGAACGCCAAGGAGAAGCTTGACAGCGGATCATACGGACTAGATGCCAACTTGCAGCACTTGGGCAAGGATGAAAAAAGAGCCGAGATGAGCAAGTATATGGCTCGATCTATGGGGCTGAAGGATTCTGAGGTTGACGTAACCCAAGGCATGGGAACTTACGGACGCTTCAAGCTCTCCTTCCAACCCACGGAGAAAGACAAGGTGAAGCACCTAGAGGACACTTACGGACGTGAGAACATCCGAGCCACCGAGGTTGGAGGCAAAATGAAGCTCCTCTATCGCGACGAGCAGGAGACTGGAGGACAGTTTCGGGCAGTCGACGAGGAGGGTGTGTCACTGGCCGACTTCTTTGGTGACACCGCTGGAACTGCACTGCCAATCGCTGGTGCTGTTGGCGCGGCTGTAGCAACAGGTGGTGCTTCTATACCACTCTTGGCTGGTGCATCTGCACTTGGTGGCCTTGCTGCTGGTGTAGGGCAGGACACGGCTGTTCGTGCTGCATCTGGCGAGGACCTACAGCTCGGAGAGAGCCTTAAGCGTCGAGGAATTGAGGCTGCCATCGGTGTGCCAATCGACTTAGTAACTGGTGTCGGAGGCAAGCTACTCACGCAATCACTTAGCAAGCGGGCGGTTGATAAAACTACTGGCTCAGTGCTTAAAGCTATTGACGACGTAAATTTGAAGTACAGCGATGATGTTGGTCGAATTGAGGCAACAACAGCTATGGAGATTGGCGAGCAGTCTGCCAAGGAAGAGTCGGTTCGCGCTGGGTTTGGTGGAGCGCCACACAAGCAGCTTGAAAATATCCGCATTCGTAGCGCACAGATCCGCGATGTCATGCGTGGCAAGCAAGCACCGAAAGACATTGAGAGCGCGTTCGCTGGTTACGTTGATGACGTGAATGAACAGCTTAACATAATGCGAGCGTCTAAGGACAAGGCGGTTGTCGATATGGCAGACATCATTGACCAGAAGATTGCTAACAATGCTGGGCGCTTGAAGCCAAAGACAGCAGCAGGCCAGACTCAGCGCGGCGACAGTATCCAAGGAGCAATCCAAGATGCCGTTGCACGTAAAGAGGGTGGCAAGGTTGTTGGTGGTGTTGAGTTTGAGCGCGGCAAGCTGTATGACGCTGCCTACGGAGCCACTGAGGGCGCCCAAGTGTCATTGCCGTCGCTTGAAGCCACCATCCAGTCCTCGCTCAAGGACATGAATCTACCTACCGACATGGCTGGCGATGTAATTGAACTGCTAGGCGAGCGAGTTGGAAAGAACTCTGCTCAAGTTGTCGATGACCTCACTAGAATGCATGGCAATGGATCAGCGCTTACAGTCCAGCAAGTAGACGATTATCTGCAGCAAATCGCCAAGGACGCAAAGCTCAATAAAACTGGAGCATTGACAGTAACTGAGCGACACGCTCGGACGCTTCATGCAAACGTTAAGGCCCTACGGGATAAAGTAATTGACGAGCAAGCACCAGCGGCAAGACCACTGTTCAAATCGGCAGATGACCATTTCAAGCAAAAGGTTCTTCCAGCGCGTGAGCTTGATGTTGACAAGATTCTCTCAAAGGAGGCATCTGGAGCATACTCACACCAAGGCGAGCAGGTTATTGACGCGGCATTGAACAGCACTCGTGCCGTCAAGCAGATCCTAAAGGTCACTGGCAACGACAGCACCGTGAAGAAGACTTTGCGCGATGCTTACCTTGAACGTATCTCGGCAAACCCTCAAAGCCTATCGTGGGATGACGACATTGTCACAGCACTTTGGGGGTCTGGTAAGGTTAAGTCCCTACAGAAGGCTCAAGCCATCTTAAAGGGTCGCAAGCTAGCAATGTCATCGAAGACTGAAGCTGCCTTCAATAAGGCTATGGGCGCAATGGATGATACCTCCAGAAACAGGGCGCTCAACGAACTCAAGAAGGCGCATAAGGCTGACACTGACTTGGCTGAAGCGCTCAAGAAGAAGTTAATCAGAGCCGTGAGGGAGGATAAGGTTGAGATCAACTCAAAGAACGCAGGTGAGTTTGTTGACACAATGACCAACTCGTCCCCAGCCGAGATCAAGGCATTCTACAAGGCCGTCGAGAACGGTCGCGGTGGAGTTGAGGCAAAGGAGGCGTTCCAGCAAGCATCGTTTGACCGCTTGCAGTCGCTCACCAAGGGTTCTTCCCCACAACGTGCTGGAAAGCACTCCGAGTCACTCTGGACTCCAGAGCTAATGGAGGCACAACTCAATGGTGCATCTGGAGATCGCTGGGCAGCATTGCTTGGTAAGGATCAAGTCAAGGATCTCAGGGATCTAAACACGATTATCCGCTCGGCATCTGAGCCAAAGGTTGCTGCTGGAGAAATCGGCGCACGTACTGGTGGTTCAATCGGTCAAGGCGGGTTTACTCCATACGTCTTGGTCAGTGGCAGCATCCCCAAGTGGGCATGGCGCAAGGTTCTCAACGTTGCGTATGGCAGCAAGATGCTGAAGCCGCTCGTGAAGGCACTTGATCCAGAGAACGTCACATTTGACGATGCCCTGTTCAAGAAGATCATGCCAGCCATGATGGCCACTCAACGCGGTGCTAAGGCACTTGGTGATGAGATGGATGCAGACCCAGAGTTTGAGTCATGGATGGAGAACCAGATGGCAGGAGGAGAGTCCCCACAAGCCTCTCAGTAGCATTGCTGGGGTACTGACCCTCGTAAACAATTCAAAGCCCTTTAAGGGCATCTCAGGGCTCAGTAACACTAGTAAAAACTGACCACAAACAACAGAGCCGCACACAGATTATCTCTGGTGCGGCTTTTGCTTGTGCCTATGTTGTTTAAAGTTTAGCTGTAATTCTCTGGGAAGTTCAAGCCCTCGAAGGGAAACCCATGACTAAATGCGTAAGTATCTCGAGCTATGGCAGCTTCGCGTTCGTCACCGAAAGAGCCCAAGTGCTTCGCCTTGCCGTTGATCACGCACGAAACCACCCACCTCTTGGCATTCTTGTTCCAGCTCACCCCCCGATACTTCGACGAGCATCCACTGCGCTTATTCTGATGCGCTTGAGCCTGAAACTTGTCAGTTGCCATGCGTAGATTGCTAATGCCATTGTTCGCCTTGTCTCCATCAATATGGTCTACTGTAGGGAAGTCCAAGAAGTCCGACAGGAATGCTTGCGCAACGAGGCGGTGCATCTTAAATACACCCTTACCGATATTGACCTTTATATAGCCCCTGTCATCTTCATACCCGAAATTGCGTTGAATCCTCCCATCCTTGAACCGACTGTCTGGCTTAGATATAGATCCATCGGAATGGACTGTGATGCTTATGTCGTTGATAGTGATGTCTTTTGATGTCATGATTTATATCTTACATTATTTGGGTTGATCTGTCAAGTAGTCTTTGTTTTATATCAAAAAAAGCCCCCAACTCCTAAGAGCTGAGGGCTTTAAGTCAACCACGACCATACTATGAAACAAATTTAAATACTACCAGC
>Ga0209092_10000718_pt1 | contig 33109 bp, 20 predicted proteins | sample FraStrMetagenome_FD_187446 | JGI IMG/M metagenome (GOLD analysis project Ga0209092, IMG submission 187446) | Marine eukaryotic phytoplankton communities from Arctic Ocean - Fram Strait ARC3M Metagenome (SPAdes) (version 2) | ecosystem: Environmental > Aquatic > Marine > Oceanic | place: Fram...
TAAGTTTCTACAGAAAATGGTACATCTAATTAAATATTTATTTAGATGATATGAGAACCTGCCGAACTTTTGTAACACATTTTGATACAAGACTCCTAAGTAAAGTTCGGCACGTTCTGTAGATTTAAAATTTTTTTCTCACGATAAACTTTGGCTTCTCAAATGTAACTATACGAGAGTTTGTAGTAAAGGTATCCAGTACTTATTAAATTTTCAAAAACTTTAAGATACCAATAAATCTTCATATGTTGAATCATATTTAGAGCACACGAAAAAATTGCCTATCTAAACAAATCTTTCATTATTTTCATATCCTTTCAAACATTCTCCAAGGAATTCGGACCATACATTAGTGTGTCAATCTCTCACCGTCATGAAAGAGAAAACTTGTTCAATTAAGACCACAAACTGGCCTGATTCACTACCAAAATCCAATGAGCAACGTTTGCTGAGTGTTATATGTGGAAACTCTCACCTACACTGGTCTTTTCACAAGGGAATACAAGAAGATGCTTCACCAAGCTTATTTTGGAGAACCCCTCATATAAAAGGAGAAGATTTAGACTTTCCTGGAATAGATCCTCTTGATGTTTTATCCCGTCATTTACCTACAGCAGTACACGAATATTTATTTGGTAAAGATGTCGCACCTTCCCTAAAAGCAGCTCAAAGAAAGATGGAAGGAGAGGATGGTAGACCCGCATTGAGTATTTACATCGTTTCCTCTGTCCAAAACCAAACACATCTCCTGCATGAACTGTGGGCTTGCGTTCCAACCCGAATTTTTCAAATGAAAGGAGATGATTTCTTTACTAAGAAACAAAATAGATATGAAGGCATGGGGCTAGATAGATTGGCTGCAGTGTGTGGTGCTGGGAGAATGGAAGGTCATCCAGCACTGGTGATTGATGGAGGGACTGCGTGTACTTATACTGCGACAGACGCCAAAGGAAACTTGTTGGGTGGCGGAATAGGCCCTGGTTTATTCGCCAGGTTTCGATCATTGAAAGAATATACTGATGCTTTGCCTCTCATTCAGCCGTCTCAGGTAGAAAAGAGAGTGAAAGTAGCTATTGCGAGTCAAAAACCTATTCCTGCCTATGCATCAAATACTGAAGATGGAATGATTTCTAGTGTATTGTCAGGAATGGCTTTGGGTCTTCAAGATAATATCACGAATTGGATAAAACTTGTTGGTAAAGGAGTTCCTAGCAAGAATGGAGAAGATAAATCAATCGAGGCACAGGTTACGAATTATCATCGTATGGTTCATATTACTGGAGGAGATGGTGATATTCTTGCACAGTTAATCAATCAAAGTAAAGAAAATCCTATCATTGAACTTGCACAGGACATTTCAGCCTCTATCTCTGAAATGAAATGCTCTGTAAGACATCAGAAACACCTGATACATTACGGAATTGCCAGTGCGATTATGAATAATGTTCCTCTAACTGTCAAGAAAAGTAAGACCCTATCTTCGAAAAAACCGGCTGATACAAAATCTGATAGGAAAAATGAATTGAAAGAATATTTGGGAGTTCGTGTAGCTAAATATTTCCAGCCCCCTGGCGAAAATAGCTCTAAGTTGTACAGAGGAGTTGTGGTTGGAATAAAAAATCCAAAAAATGGACCTTCTTATTATTTAATACGGTATGAGGATGACGATAGAGAAGACGTAACTCTACCAGAATTAAAAAAAATGATTATCACCAATGCATCTGTAGAAAAGAAAGAAAAGCAAGCTAACGGAAATGTGAAGAAACGTTCTAGCGATTTTACCACATCACCTCCAAAGAAAAAACAAAAAATTAAACCTAAGCCCCAACCTGAACAAAAATCTCCACAAGAATATATGGGAATGCGTATTGCTAAGTGGTTTGATAAGGATCTCTTTTTTGGTACAATCACAAGCTTCGACCCCGACGAAAAACTATGGAAAGTTATTTATGATGACAATGATGAAGAAGAATTCGACGAGACTGAATTGAAAGTAGGTTTGATGCTTCATCGAAAAAAGAAACATGTAGACACCAACGAAGAACAACCACAGCCACCTGAAAATAATAGTGTAACTCCAAAAGCTAAACCTGAAAAGACTGCCCCGGCGTTTACTCCTGAACCTTCACAGGCTAAAAAGAACTTGCTGCCATCAGAAAACATAGAAAACTCAGTGAAGAAGGAGAAGGATGAGATTAAACCTGCTGAACCTGCAAGTATTAAACCTTCACTTTTGTCACCAGACACTCCAATCGCTGATATATAGAGATCAATATTTGTACGGGGCAATGGTCTTTAATTCTGCTGTATGCTCGTATGCTCATCTTTTTATAATAGGTAGATTTAAAATAAGTTCGTTTTATAGATTATGAATGACAGAATGAACTAAAGATTCAGTTACCAAAGATGAATATAACTGATAGAAACAGCCGAAATGGGAATCATGTATTCGTAGAATTCCTCGAATAAAAGGCAGAAAAGATAGTATCAAACTCACTGGTTTCAGACATCGTTATATCTCAGAACATTTGTACGACCAATTTAAAATGACGCCATCGTGGATTTTCCATTTAAAGATTTCATAACAGTTTTGAGTTGACGTAATGCGGCTATTTCCTCTTCGATTATTATTTGAAATTCATCGTGGTTAGAATCGGCTTCACTTTTATTGTACGAGGAAAAACAATTAATAACTTTGTAAATGCACTTGATAGCCCTCTTGAGATTTCCATTTTGTTGATGGATATTTCCTACTTGTCTCCACAATAGAGCACATATAAAATAATTACGTTCATCCCCTTTCGACAAATTAGTTATGAGATTGAAGTATATCTGCATCAAATTAAATTGGTAAAGCAATAAGTATTTATAAACTTGTTTCCATTCCAACGCAAGATTTAATTTGGTCCTTACCGATAGAGCTTGATCAAAATCACCATTTCGGGTTTTTGCAATGGCTAAATTATCTAAAGTTGATAAAACTAGTACCTCATTGGAAGGAATTGCTAGAGATTGATTCTAGTGAAAAATGAGGTAAGTTATGTAAATATTTGTATGCAAGCAAATTAATTTGGGCCTTTTTAAGTTCTCTTACCAATAAAGTGTCCTCAAAAGCAATAACGGCTTGATCATAATCTTTACTCTTCAATTTTATCACACCAATATTAGCAACCGTTGCTGATATATTTATTAGCTCCGCCTTTCTAGTCTGCTGCTCATTTCTGCTGTAGCCTTGATCTTTGATATATGCACACTTTCGCAGTGATTTCATTTGCCACTCATAGGAATTCCTTAGTAAATTTTTTGCAACTACCAAATGCTCTTGGTCGATGTGGAAACATGCCAAATTGTTCTGCATCTCAGCTAACTTCGGCAAATTATTTGCACGACTAGCTGAGAGTAACTTTATAGATTCTGCAATGATGTTACAGGCGCTTTGAGTGTTTCCCAATCCGTATTCAATCAAACCCAATACATGCAAAGAGGACTGTAGTAACATTAGACAGATACACATATTTAGTCAAAGTGCTCAATGAATAATATCATTGACTACCTCACACTTACAGCAAAATCACTTTCCGCCTTTTCAATAGGCATGTCCCTTTGAATATTGATTGATAAGTTTATGAATTCTTTGCCTCTTTCAAAATTGCTAAGGAGAACGTTCAAGATTCCAATATTTTTAAGAATTGTTCCGGTTACGGAATTTTTTGGATGTTCTTGAAATACTGAAAGAATTCTATTGTACAAAATTAAAGATTCTGCATATTCCCGAGACTTTGGATTGAATATTGAAAATAGAAATCGTATTTTTGTTAATCAATATGCTTCTGTAGAAATTATAGAAATGCATTAAAATACTTACCAAAGCTTTGTTTATTGCTTTTTCCTGCATGTTTTCAACCAATTTTTCAAGTTTTTGAAAGCCCACATTAACTTTGTTTGACTTTTTATGTGATGGAGCATAACGATTTCTTCTTTTCACCTCTTTCTTATACCCTGCAGATTTCTGAATGTTACGCTGGAAGGAATTCTTTATTCTTTCAACTTTAGTTCTATCAAAATGTTGAGATCCAAAATTGAGATAAACTTTATTCTCAATTTGTAACGCTTTCTCAAGACCAACAATGATGGAAGGAGAAAGAAATGATTGAATCTGTGCTGAATTTTCGTGTGAAGATGTCAGTTGTAAAATTTCGACATTATGTGAAATGATTTGTTTCCCTTTATCAGATTCGACATCTGACGACCTAAGAATATGAGAGGACGGGAAAGTTTTGTGATCTTTGGTCTCTGTTCTTAATGTCGTACACTTGTTGCTTGTCTTTTGCGACATCTCTTCATAATTCAAAATTTTCCATTCCATTTGATTTTGTCTTCGAGCAGAAATACTCATATTATCATCATAACTGAATATCTCATCTTGCGACCGGTCAATAAATGCATCAAACGAATTACTCGCTTCAAATGTTATTGAGTGTGAATCCTCCGAGCTATCCAAGAAATTTTTATTACAAGATTTTTTCGAACGGTATTTTTGTTTATCTTGTTCGCTTTTACATTTCGTCTTGCTAGAAGTTAAGTCAAATCTTTGAAAAGGTGATGGTGCTTGTAGCTCACTTTTCAACTTATCTTTTTTCATTGCATTTTGAGGCGAGCATATATCATCTAAAGCGGACTTAGGTGACAGATTTTGCTCTAGAACTTTTCTAATTCGTAGACCCCTAATATGCTTGTTCATGGAAGACAGAAGTTCCATTGGTTTAATTGGCGAGACAAGTATATCTTCAATTTTGTTGTTGTCAAATGCAACAGGATTTTGAGCATTTTTCAGAAATGAGAGTGCTTCAGTTTGGTCAGCTACAAGGAAACTATCGTTCTGAAGGCCATTAATGATCGAAAATTCTTCTTCCTCTCTAACTTTCGTAGTTACCATGCGATTATCTACAGATGTAAATAAGTTTAATTTTACATTGCTAGATTCAATATCCATATTTTCCTTATTCTCCATTTCCTTCCAATAAATGAACGCATTATTAGACTGTTTACCCGACATGTTTAGAAATTGACCCTATTATTTGGTGGATTTCTTCTTCCTCCAGAAAAGAAATCTACTTCTTTTTGATTGAAAAGTATTCAAGTCACAAAACGTCCGTTGTATAAAAAAGGTTTATGAAAGTGTTTTTGGAACAGTTTTTTTTGTGTTTCATGTGCATCGAAACAAGTTTCTATGTGACAAACTATTTTTTTAACAATAACTTCGTAGTATGAGTTGCACGTATGTTAGGAGGATCGTTAACTATTCGCAATTTACATTTTGATAAGAAAGATACTTGAACTTGTGTCGGATACGTTAGAATATGTTTTGAGTATAGTTAGTAGTATGTCAAATCCATGACTCACCCAAAAGTGTGTTTTGGCAGGTTTTCTTTCTCATTGAAAAAATAAGTCACTGACAGAGCTTGAATTTAGAAAAGCAATCGGAATCCCTAAATAAAAGGGATTGCAAAACAAATCAACCTTCAACCCAATAAAATTACCATGAAAGAAAGATGTTGGAAATTATGACAAAATTCAACTTTTTCATATGCAACCATTTCCATTGGGAGTTTGGAAATCTCTCAGATGGATCCAAATATTCGCCCCATATTTTTCTCCTTCTTTCACTTCCATAGCCTCATGTTCAGTGCGCAAATCAATTTCATTTGGATTGATGTTTAGAACACTAGGCCAGAGTAAAGCTCTTCCTTTCTTTGGAGAAAATTTTAGCCCACCTGAATTTTCCTTAAGAAGTGGAAAGTTAGTAGAACCTCCTTCTTTCACGTCATTAAGATAGAGAAAAAAGGTCAATATCCGTGGACCTGGTTGTCGTTCAACATGAGCGTCGATGAAATCATGGTGGATTCTATAATATTGACCCTTTGTATATTTTAGCAGTTGCATACTTTCATAATTGATAGTATCGATTCCGGTTACACTGACCATACGATGAATTACATTTTGAACATAAGGGTCAGTTTCACAGTCATCTGTGCACCATGTATTGTAAGATGTACGAGTATCATCAGTCTGTTCATCTAACGTGCCGTCAGGTAACTCATCTCGTACATTTTCAGATCGTTCGTATCCAAGTACATTACCCCATTGTATCATACGATCTGCTTCTTTAGGTGTATGGAATGATTCAAAAGAAACTATCCATGGACCATCTGTTACAGCATCTTCTCCATATTGAATGTTTTCTAGATTCATCGCATTCGATGGGTGTGAGTGGACAACTGGCTCATATTGCTTAAACGGTCCACGAATATCAGCGATTTTCAAAAATAATTTATTTAAATCATTTGCTTCAATTGCATTTTTGGCATTTGGATCCAATGGGCACCGGTTTCGGATATCAATCATATGACAAGAACGACACGATGGACCACAATTTAAACTCATGAAATCTGGATTGCTTTCACATTCCCCAGTGAATGCCCACCAAAGACAGGACTCATGATGGTTTATACAATTATGTTGTACATTCATGCTATGTTTATCAGGTCTTGCCACAATTTCATTTTGTTTGTATAAGATTGATTGTTTATAAAGTTCCAAAGTCTCTAATCCATAGTCTTTTTCATCACCAATGATTTGTTTTTCACCCATATATACGCTTTCAGAAAAAATAAGATATAGTAGTAAAATAAATATCAGAAATGAAAACCGATGCATATGCCTCATGATGGTAGAGTGAAAAACTTACTCAATATCTTTGCATTCTCTGCAGCTTAACCGGCAATTCACGCTCATATATATTGGATTTTCATCGCAATATCCATCTTTTGTCCATTCTGCACAATCATAAAATAAATCATCACAATCGATGTAGAGTGATTTTAAGGGGCTATCTGTATCCTTGATTCTTTCCCATTGATCAGTGAAACCAACATTGACTGCATTGTCGTTAACACAAGTATTAGCCTTATCATCTTCGGAAGTGCATAAACATAAGGAAATAAGGAGAGAAAGTAATATTATCCATTTGATTTCTAGACTCATTCTATCATATTGCGATTTCATGAATAGCAGCAGAAACAATCTGAGAATGGAGATGAGGAAGATTTTCTCACAGCAGATTTTGAGGTAGGTGGCCAGGCTCTCTACAGAGATCGTGCTCTAACTACATATACAGATATTCTTGCTCGTAGAACACTAAAGGAATATATTGCTACGATCGAGCGTCTAATTTTAAATCGTCCATTTTTTATGTTAAAAGATTCAACGTAAAATAGAATTCTAAATAAGGGTTATCCTAAACCTAATCTCGACACGGGACTACCTTCTTCGTCTCTTGAACCACATCGCCGGGACTCAATTTTCTGTCGCTTAGAAGCACAAGAAAACTAACCCTCAGAATTAAGAATGACCAAAGCAGATTCTTCCTTAAGTTTTCTTGAAGCTAGTCGCTTATCTTTTTCGTCAACAAATAGCCTATCCTTCACCATAGACGAGGCATCGAGTCATGAAAAAATTCAACAACAATAGATCTAAACCATCTTTGGCATCAAAATATATGTCCCTGAAAGAAGATACTGGAATAAGAAAAGGATCAAAGGAAAAACCTAGAATAAATAAAGACCCCTTTAAATTTCCTTCATACACAAATTCGCCTTTTGGCATGCTTTCTACACCAGTGAAATCAAACAGGAACTCAATGATCTATGAAAGAAATGCATCAAACTTAGTCTCTACAAGTATGCCTAATTTGAATAGAATATTAAAAACATCCCAAACTATGCATGGACTTAATTCCATAGAGATGAACGACCTTGATACAGTCGGCTCATTTGTCACAATGGACACGACAAGCAGTGACATAACAACATTAAGGTCGAACTTACAGAATGACATGCGGCATACCAAAAAAGAAGCTATTAATAATACTTTGAATACAGACTCATTAAGGTTTGGAATATATATTAGTTTAGGATCAAATATGTTTGAAACAGAAAGTTCCGATCAAGTTAGCAATGCCTTAAATCGAAAGAATCAGGCTGATTATACACAAGATATTTTTGTAGAAAAAGAACCTGTCCAAACTTCAATAATCAAAGATAAGCATATAAACAACGATTCAGAATTGAATTTAGAGGATACACATGAATATTTGAAGGTAAGTTAATATGATCTTTCTCTGATATTTTAGCTGCACATCAAACAGAGCTTTGAATACTATTTATCAATTTCAAATATGTAGAAAAAAGACTTTGACAGCACATTACAAGTTCTTCAAAATAATCTTTTAGTATGTTGGAATTCAAATTCTCCAGCTAAGAATAAATGTATGGGAGAGACTTTATACAAAATTGGAAACCTATACTTCGAACATTTACAACAATACGAAAAAGCCATGCGATATTTTAAAGAAGCTATAGATATTAGAATAAAACATCTTGGAGAGGATCATATAGAAACTTTGGTGCGTGTATTCAAAATCAATGAAAGCTTATTATTACAAGTTTGATGGACATCCAATTCATTGATTTTATCAATATTTCCAAATACCTTAAAGAGTGCATTTTACAAATTAGGTATATCTTATTATGCTCATAAAAATTATGAAAAAGCTGGTTGTCATCTTGAGAAGATCTTACACCAAACTCAGAAATTAGATCCAGATCTATCTAGTTTCACAGCTGCGGAAGTCTTGCATAACCTAGCCTGCTGCCAGTTCCAAAGTGACGAGCAAAATCTTGCTCTTCAGACATTTAGAAAATCACACATAATTCAAGAGAATCTTAATCGTGATGAATTGTATTCCTGCAAAGACTTGGATTATTGTGATAGAAAAATCAACCTCCAGAACTTAGCGACCACTCAATCTAATATGGGTAAAATCAAACTGCAAACAGGTGATTCTCATGATGCTATTAAGCAGTTGGAATCTTCTTTGACGGTAAGTATCATCTATGATCTGTAACAAAATGGTGTACTTTTTAAACTAACTGTGCACATACATCAAATCTTTTATTATAGACTCTCTCTATACTTCTTGAAAAAAATGATACCTTGATTGTAGCCACAATGGAAAATTTAGCTAATGCAAATATTGATTATCCAAAAAGAAGACTTAAGGTGAGAGTTGGGATACAGTACCATTACACTAATTTGCAAAGTAAAAGTTCTCATTATTCTTGTTTGATCAGATGTACTATCAAATTCTCCGAATTATTGGTGAAACAATTAGCCCATATGATCTGTTGTGTGCGAAAGTATGGAGCAAAATTAGTCATATGCACTTTGAGCAGGATGATCACGCAAGAACACTTGAATGTATAAATAACTTTTTGAGATGCTACAAAAGAAATGGAAAAGATGACAAAGAAATTATAACTGAATTTGAAGTCCTATTGAAGCAACTATTAAATTTACAGAAACATCTCGATACGAGTCCCAACGAAGCCAAGATAGCAAAAGTATTAAGGATGGCTTCTTTCTAGATGTTGTCTTTCTTTTGAAACAATAAGAATACCAATGGCGCTATCATCTATTAAGTAGGTTTCTTTCATTTACAAAACAAGACATATTCAATCAGTTCTGCGATATTTTTTTGGCACAAATTCTTGTTCCAAATAATTCAAAATCGAAAACAATTGTATCTTGATCAAGATATGAAACTGGAAAAGCCGCAAATTCCTTTCGAAAGCCAAGCTTTCCAACTGAATTGATGATATTTTTATACCATTCTTCAGGAGCTTCTTCATAAGATGAAAACTTATTTTCACTACCTACACCAATCCATGCTCTATCGAAATCAACTCGGCATACACCGTCACCATCTTCCGTCCCGTAGGTCCCGCTAACACTTAGCCATCCTTCACCAAGAATAGGCAAGGAATACTTAGCATGAGAAACAATTATTTGAGAATCTTTTTTGCTTTGTAACTTATATAAGACAGGGTCAAAGGATCCACCCGCAAGTTTACTTAATGTCGATATATGTGGCGCGTAAATAATTTGCCATGTTCCGGGAGCTATGGGAAGGAAACTTGACAACGAACCAGGTTTTTTTGTAGGATTAGTAATTGTTAGTTCATCGAGCAACTTAGTTCGTACTTTCGTTGCTGAATTAAATTCTCGGTCACTTTCAAGAGCCTCAAAAAAAATCTTTTTTGCATCTATATTCTTTGATGTTTTGGGATTTGAAAAGAAGGCTGTGTTAAATCCATGTGTGGTGGTAATGAATGCGAAGCACAAAATATTAAAATAAGCCCGCATCGCGTTTAGAAGGAAGATTGTTTTGGACAAAATGAATGTGTGATTTATTTTGTCAAGAATCTATCGCTGAGGTGGTCAAAAATATTCGAGAATTGAACCCGCTTAGTGTGCACTTTTTTATTATTAATACGTAAGAGTAATTGTCACTCATCTCAGACTTAACAAAGACTTCTTTGACTGCTTCATTCAATCACAGTTCATTATATCTCTATTTTTTTTCATTGAAGATAAAATAATTCCAATACATGAAAGCTTAAGTTGAAAACAAATTGAAACATATTTATGCTGGGAGTTTAATAATCTCAAAACTTGATTCTAGCATTTAAAAATAATATATTGGAATTCTTTTACCGTAGCAAAGCATCATTAATGTTTTCTGGAACTTCTCTCAGATCTTTGCCAATCATAAGTAAACTTCGAACTTTGTCAAAAATTTCGTTATGGAGCGATTTGATGCATATTGAATGAAGATCCACTTGGCAAGAATAATCTGAACAGATTGGTTTCGGTGGCTGCAATAATGTTTGTAGCATTTCTTTAGAGGTTTCGTTTTCCAAGAGAGTCATTATATGAGGTTGAGATGTAAATGTGGAAGAGGGTTCGGTAGAATTGCTATCTTTTAATCTATTGTGGATTCTAGAAACAAAATCACAAGTTTGATCGATCGTGGATACATCATTTCTTCCGCAAATGAAAATACGAGCATTGGAAGGTATTTGCTGTATTATATCATCATCATGCATATCAGGGACAAAGTCCTCTTTCATTTTATAAAATATTACTTTCCACCCTTGTGATATTAAATAAGGTTCAATCCAATCTTTCATTTCTTGATTTGTTACTAAATAGAGAACCTTTTGTTCATTAGGCTTGTTTGACTGAAACAAAGAGTGCGAGAATATTTTCATACATCCTTGTCGTATTGTTTTACCAATGGTTGTGAATAGGGGAATGCCATCTGGTTCTGTATTACGTGAAATATGGGGTTGTGATGGGGATTGTATATCAAGTTGTTCGTTTGTGACAGATATTTTTTCATTTGTTGCTTGTAGTGATTCTTCCTCGTCGTATAAAGTTGATTGTTGCGTCTGATAAGTGAGCTCCATTTGATTAATGATTGCTTTCGCTAACAAAGGTAAACTATCAATAACGACGTATTTACTATCCTTCTGAGATTCGAAGTGACTCGGTCCAGACTGGATGACAATATTCAAAATGTCTTTACCATTTTCTCGACTTAATTCGCTTGATTCGATTTGAGAAGATGAAGTAGCACTCATGCTTTCAAGAATACGTGTACTTAATTTGACAGCATGTAGAGAAAGAGGTTCATAGTGGATAAGATTTGATACTTGCTTATTGCATAGAAATCGATTAATTGGGATGGAGATATCGGCTTCACATATTAAGTATGAAGATCCATTCGCAATTGCATCTGAAGGGGATTTAAGATCTGAAAAAACACCAAGATTGTACCATTGACTGGGGATGGTTGGATTCAGTCGTATGACATCAGTAAATTGACTGGCCTTGTTTTGGGTAAAAGAATCTAGGGATGGAGTGGATGTAGATAAGAGAATTGGGATGGTATGAATATCACCTCTCTTTGTGTGATTGATATCATGATAGGTATTATGACGATAATCATATTCAGTGATGTATCGTATTGCAAAATTTTGTGCCTGTATAGCTTTGGAAATATGATTAATTGTAGTTTTTGTATCTGTTCCAGTTTTCATCAAAAAATGAGAATGATGAGATTTTTCAGAGTAGTAAGAAACGGCACTTCCTACAACCGCAGTTCCAACTAGTAAAAGCCGGATACGACGCATCATCTCAGCAAATGGTGGAGTATTATAGTAGGATGTATTGGTATATTTAAGTCCAAAAAGGGTTGAATCGATATTTGTGATGGAATGTACAGTTGGATGATAGATAGGAAAAGCTGTCAAGTGAAATAGGTTTTGAAATTGAGAGGCAAGAGATACTTTGTTGCTAATGCTAGCGGATTGTAAAATGGAGGAATTTAAAATTTCGTCTTCTTCCGTGATATTATGAGAGGGCTGTTTGAGATCGTTTTTATTTGACGTTGATTCTTTGCTCAATTTGGATTTTGAACGCTTAATTGCATCCGGATTTTGCTTGGTACGAGTTTCTTTCATTGCTTGAATGGCACGCTTGTTATCATCTCGAAATCGTTTTACGGCACTTGCACTTAACTTTAGTTCGGATAATTTCGAAATTTTTTTCGTAGCTGTTGATGTAGCAGACTCAATGTTGTTGACAGGTTGAACATCTCCATCTGGTTCAGGTGTTTTTTTTTCATTTTCTCCTTTTGGTTCTAAAGCGTTTTGTTGGTTATTCGAGATGACATTGAACGGCTGTTTCAAACGGGGTAACTTTCCAGGAACTAAAGTTTTTTTATTGTTTTTTACAGAACGAGTTAAATTATGATCAATATGAGAAGTAACACTGTTGGTTGGAGTATCACTGTGAGACATTCCATGTAGATCGGATAAGGTATTTATGATACCTGGTCCAGGGGAAGTACCAATAATAGACATAGGAAGGGCTATTGTTCCGTAAACAAGTGATGGCAAGATTAAGCTCAAAGCTGCATTTGAACTTGAAGACATCTTCATGGAAGATGAATTGTATTTCTCTGCATTTTCTTCTGATCGATTCGATGAATATGAGGAAAGAATGGAAGCGCCTTCTAATGTACCCGCTGCAAAAGCAGCAGCCAAAAGGCTCTCCAAAGCCATTTACAACGAATAGGGACAAAAAAGGATGACCTTGTTCCGTTGTGTGATATTTGAAATTTTCAAAAGTTTTTTTGGTTGAAGTTCTCTACATAGATTGCAGTAATAAACCATGCATAATTTATGTACAAAAGAAAACCAGTACAAATGAAAGTGAACCAAACACGACAGGATCAAAAAAAAATGAAAAAATGAGGTCACAAATAGATGGTTATATGAACCTATAAAGTAGAAGAAGCGGAATCATTTGAGCAGTCTTCGTTGGAAAAGTCATATCTCTAGCAGATAGAAATTCACTTCATCGGGATATAATCGTAAAGAACTTTCATCAAAGTTGAAGGAAAACAAAGATTCTTTTTCAAAATATATAAATTTCCTCGCTTTCTTTCAATGAAACAAACTTTCCCGCAATTTTCAAAAAAGTCAAAAACTTGCACTAAGGCTGGATATGGCTTTGTGAACAAAATAAGAATATTCCTCTCTTGTCAATCCAATGGCTTTAGCTGATTCAGGAAGTATAATATCATTCTCTCCAACATTATTCGTACCGATAGATATGGTCAATAAAATACAACAAAGGGTCCTCCAATAAGATTTACTATCCTTGGTATGATTGAATTTGGCCATTGGTTGAGTATAATCAAACGTCCTGCATAAATTCGATAACCTATGTTGCATTTCCTTTTTGGACAATGACTTTGGATTCTTTGAGAGAGAGGTTTCTTCTAAAGATTTGGGGATATGCATTTTTAAGATGGACATTAGGCCTGCGCATCTTGAAGCACCCACATCACTTCGGTCTTCCTGGCTTATCCATTCTTTCATTCGTTCAGGATTATCTGCGTTTCCATTCGTTTGCCACTCCTGGACCAAGTGAACTGTTCTAGGAGTTGTCCAGTCTGATAGTGCTTGCCATATGAAAAGAAATGCTTTAGGTGGAGCTGAACTTAAATTTACATCATCGTCATTTTCCTCATAATCGTCTTCGTCATAAAAAGAAGAATCCATATCGGTATCCGTATCATGATCAAACACATCTCGATTCCAGAAATGATCATCCTTTGGTTTAGTTGATTGACTTTGATTCAAATCTTGAGTTTTCCATTCATTCAAAGTAGTTTCATATCCTTCTATAGCAGATGCTGCAAAAATCTGTGCTCCTTTTAAATCCATTTCCATAGATGATGTGGTAGAAGCATTCGTATTCATGGGAGATTTGGGAATAGATACAGGTCGTTCAATAACCTCATAATTCATGGGAACTTTAGCCTTCTCCTTTTGCAATGATTTGGAATCATTTTGGTCGTTACTAGTATTATCTCTCTTTGCTAATTTTTTATTTGCTTTCGTTTTTAAATTGTTTTTTAAATTGTTTGTATCATTCTTGGCCTTGATTGATTTAGACTTATTTTGAGATGTTTTAAGAATACCTTTCAATGGAACAGGTTGATGTGTTTTCGTAACGTTCGATACGATTGGAGTTGATGCTACTGTTTTGGAATAAGCCTTTTTCGAAACGGTTAAATTTTGGGTCATGCGATTGCGAATATTGTTCAGCAGGAGATCCAAATCTTCCGTTTTTTCATCATCGTTCTCAACTTCACAATTGACTTTTGACTTTGGATTAGTCCTGATTTTATTTTTCTTTCGGATTGTAGGTCTTATATGTTGAGATGAAGACGTTGTTTGATTTGAAAATGATTGAGGTGGGTCTATAGATTGTTCCATGTTGTGGGTTGATGGATCTGCACTAACATATGCTCTTGTGGTAATTTCTTGCTTATGCTGAATACTGTTTCTACTGTTGTTTGTGTACGAAAAAATTACTAGAAATTCTTATAGATCGTGGTAGGAAATAGAGCTGTAGAAGTTATCGTAGGACAATCCAATACGATTTTCAATCAATATTATTTTCGCCAACAAAAGTGTCGCTATGAACGAAGCATGGACTTGTACCCATGTCCCTTAACTTACTTTCTTGTCATCAACGAAAACACTGCACTCCATCATTCGAAGCATACTCGAAAATGCCTCCAACGGCTTATCATTTCTACACGGGAAATTTCTTTCCATCTATTCTAGGCGCAATGCGGCTTTTATTACTTTAAGGAAACTCTCTCTCTCTCTCTGAATTGTAGGCGTTTCCATTTTAATGGAAAGTTCCCTTAAGCCTGTTTCAGGCTGCATTATTTCACTTTGGAGATTTTTTTCTCCGTCTGTTTTAGGCAATTTTATTTGAAGACTGTGCTCTCATTTTGCCCTATAGAGACGCTCACTATTCAATAGTATGCTACATGCATACAAACAAACCTCAGTTTTTTGAGCAATTGATTTACTGCCGATATTGTCCACCTAGAATGTTGATTTAAATCATGATTTATATCAAGAATTTATTCCCGTATCTTTTCGTTTCATCTTCTTTTAGATTTTCAATATTTTATTTTTTTATGCTTTTGTGCTTTACAACAGCAGTTCTACTGATGGCCTTTTGATAACTTTCATTATCAATTTTGATACCCACTATTTATCAATCAATTGCAATTAAGAATAGAGTTAATCCGCTGACTCAAACTGCTCCGCTTTTCTCTAAGTAGAAATATTTATGCGGACTGAAGTTAAAATTCACCCATTTATTTTTTCTTTCAGTAGACATGGTACACGTAGAATTGGTTTAATTCGGTCACGCAGTTTGCGTGCGTATGAAACAATAGATTATGGAAAGACAAAGATCATAAATAAAAACATCAATATTTAGATAATCGGAGCTAAATATTTGCAATAATTTCCCTACCCTGCTGACAGCTTCTTATTCCAATTGAGAACTCAAACACGAAGCAATACAAAAGCCACTCAAAATAAACATCTTATAGAAACACTGGTCAGTATTAATAGGTGTGGATGATTTTAAATAGCATGGGTGGAAAACCAAATACAAATGTTTGGTCATCTGTACGGAATTCTTTGGTGACACAGCAAAATAGACAACCTAATAATAATTCACATCCACAGCAACAACGTAGTACAAATCAACAAAATGCACAAACGCGGAAGATGACTTCACGGCCCAAGTTTGCAAAGCCATCTAAAGAACCTAGTCATCCGTCGATTCAAACACGAAAAATCCTACCTCGTCCACAACGAACAGCTCCCAAAGAAAAGCATTCAACAAAAGACAATCCTATATTAGACCAGAAAAAAGCTTCAAGAGACTATCCCAATCAGCAGCTACATCAGCACGTAAAAAATGAGAAAAATCATGAACCTAAATTTTCAATACAAACCAATCAGAAAGAGAAAAGCACAAAGCCAGCATGGCCAACTTTGCAGAGCTCAAAAACTGGAATAGATTCAAGAAACACAACATCCACCTCTACTTTAACGTCATCACCTTCTTCATCTCATAGAATGCGGCCTTCAGCACCCATCTTTGTTTCATCCGCTGCCATAATACATTCACCACCAAAATCAGCATTACCAGAAACTTCGGGCTGGGCAAAAGTTGCTTCTCATCCCACACCATCTTCATCAAAACAAATCAATGCAAATGCAACTAAATGGAAAGATGTTTCAAATTCAATAAGCACCAACTCATCTTCCAAAAAGAAACCTAAATCTGCTACTGCTCCACCTAAACTAGTTCAATCTAATATTTCTATCCCTAAATCTACCCCTCATAATGCCCAAAAGCAAGCCAGTGAGCCTACTTTGGCTGATTTGATGTCTCTCCCAGTAAATAAAAAAACGAAAAAATCTAAAGTTGTAAAAACGAATGCAAAATTAACTCCATCTACAACAAAGAAAGTTGACGTTAAAGCAAAGAATATTAAAAATCGAATAAATACAACCGTATCTAATACACACAGCATTGCATCATCTACCTCAAAAGTTCCACTCCCAGATCAACGAATGGATAACTTTTTCCTTGGTAAAAATATGTTGCAATCCAAAATCACAGCTAACAAACCTCAAAATAAGAATACATTCAGTAATAATTGTAATACTAATGCCGTGATTGTGAAAGGAAAGCAACGAGTCAAACCTCGGAAGAAAAAACTATCTACTTTGAAAAAAAAAGTATTGCAAGAACGATTACGACAATGGAAAGAATTCAATGAGAAAAAAAAACAATTGACAGCATCTTCTGGAACTACTGATTCTGCCATTAATGCGGAATCTAAGACAGAAATCCAAACAGTACCCATCTCAAATGTTTCTAACTCCTCGAACATAATCTGCCTTCATAATTACGTTTCTCCTGAGGAATTAGAGGACGATGACGAATATGAAGAGATTTCTTCGGATTTAATGGAATTGTCCGTCAAAATTGGTCCCGTCTCAAACATAACCATTCCTCGGAAAATCAAAGAGCATCAAAATACCAATATTGGATTGGCTTTTGTTTCATTTGAAAAGCAGGAAGATGCTAAGGCTGCTTTAGAATGCTGGTCCAATATGCTTATAGGTGGGAATCGAATACAGACACTGATGGTGGATTCTGTCGATTTGGATTGGAAACAAGTACATGATTATTTTACAAATGAATCAAATTCATCGACTCATTTAGAGAAGAGCGTTTCTCTTTCTTCGAATGCAACTAACCCATGTATCATTATTTTAGAAAATATCATTACGGAAGAAGATATGGAAGATGAAGAATCACTGGAGGAATGCAAAGAAGATATTCGCTTATTAGTATCTGAACATGGAAGTATATATGATTTAATTGTACACACGGAAGGAGCAAAGAAAGGTCTTGTCTACCTAACCTATAAAGGAACGGGTGAGAATAGTAAGGATAATTTGGATGTAAGCAATGCTGCCATCGAACGCCTGAACGGAATTAAAATCGGTGGGCAAATAGTACAGGCTAGACTTCTTTTCCATCCGACCACAGCAACTGAAAATTTACCGATCCTTATTAAATTAGATAATATACTGACAGAAGATGATTACATAGATGACGACTGCTTTGAAGAATCAAAGGATGATGTCATTTCCCTTCTGGAAAAATATGGATCCATTCAGAGCATGTCGATACAACGTTCTGAACCAGACCAAGGAGTCATAACAATATCATTTCATGGTGGCTTAGAGGTCGCCAAGAATGCTGTTAATCACCTAAATGGAATGATATTGGGAGGTCAACCAATATCCGCAATAATATCAACAAATTCTCAGACTGAAGAGATTTCTACTGGCATCTCAACTGGTATCAACAATAACGCCCAAGAATTACCATCATTTTCCACGATCGTTATAAATCATATGCTAAATGATGATGACTTTGACGATAAGGAGTGTTTTGAAGAAACCAAATGTGATATTGAATCCATGGTTTCAAAATATGGAACAATTCAATCCTTAACGATGGAGACTTCCGGAGTTCATAAAGGATTGGTGTTTGTAACGTACTCGGGTGATATGAACGATAATATTGATAACACTGTTAAGAACATGGATGGGAGTCTTTTTGGTGGAATATCAATATCCGCAAAAATAATGGCTCCAACAGTAACAAAATGCAACGTCAAGAATGAAGCACCAAGAGCGAAAATTGAGCCAACAATGGAAGAGGAAAAAAGTCAAGATAAGATTAGTACACTTAATCCTAATGCTCCTATGTATTCTGGTACTAAAATCATCCCTCAACGATATGCGGAATGTAAGCTTGTTCCAAAAATTCCAAATTCTGGCGTCCCACGTGAATATGCTTCACGTATACCGGATGACTCTGCAGTGACTCTGCTCATTGAAATGCTTGGGGGACTAATGAAGTTTCAACTTCGTTCTAAGGACGATGCAAATGCTAGAGCTAGACGACGTTTAGTTCTTGGATTGAGAGAGGTGGCAAGAGGAATTCGTTCGCATAAAGTTAAAATGGTGGTCATGGCAAACAATTTGGATACTTATGGTGCCATTGATACGAAGCTAGAGGAGATATTGCATCTAGCCAAACAGGAAGATGTTCCCGTTTTATTTGAATTCAATAAAAGGAAACTAGGGAAAGCTTTAGGAAAGAGTATAAAAGTATCTGTTGTCGGAGTGCAAAATGCAGATGGGGCGCATGAACAGTTCAAAAAATTGAAGAAATTATGTCTTTTACCACGTGTTCCAAGCTCATAAGAATTTTGCTTCTTATATTGGATGCATATTATAGTTCTAAACACATATGTTTTTCCGAACGATTATTTTGCTGAAAAAAAGACTTTGAATTTATATATGCTTTTTGAATGTTCTACTGTTTGTTTTGAAGTGTTAATGAAGGGAAGCGTCACAATATAGGACGAATGCCTAAAATTGTTACGGCAATGCAGCAGTTTTGATCATACTAGTACATGTAAACAATGAATACTTCGTTTTCACCACTTTGGTTACAACTATACAAGCACGTTATTAATTATAATCTTAACAATTTGTGACATAAATAAATTCAAGAAGCAGTTTGATCGAATGCGAAAAACCAGTAGAATGTGATGGAAATGCTTGCGTGCTGGTAGCACCCTAGTTACCAACGTCAAATTTATTATTGAATGCAGAAGTGAAACTTGATATGCAAAAAGGAGCATTACAAGAATAATCTGGATCAACATCGAAGTCGTCATCATCTGTACAGACGGATGTATCGCACGACAAGAGTGCTTGGTCATTGGAGAAAGCAAAAGACTCAGTCCTCTCATCAACATTCACATCTTGACATCTATGTAGAAAGGAAGAATGTTGAGGCCATGGTGATTCTTTTTCAGTAAAGTTCATTTCTGAGAAACTTGATGAAAATTCGGCTTGGTTTTCGAGAAACTTTTCTTTTCGTCTAGCCGCAACTGACGTAGGAACCAGTTTTTTACCCTTCACATGGTTGTAAAAGATTCGTGTAAGAAAAATGGAATTTTCACAAGCGTTTACATTGTAGCGAAACATTTTCTCACCTTTTCCTCCTTTTGAGACCTTGGAGGCTTTTCAAACGCATTTGTTCTTATGGTTATTTTTTTGGGATAATTATTATCAAAATCATCACATTCAATGTGTTGCTTCTCTTCTATTGATGTTTGTGGTAATGGCTCGGACTTCTTCAATGCCAGTAAGCATTCTTTTAAATCATTAACTGACGGCCGTTTTGCTGCATCTACCACTAACATTCTTATAATTAATTCAATGAGCGGTTTATGACTATATGGATATTCAGTTGGTATGTGATACTTTCCTGAGAGTATTCCAAGGCTGCTACCTTCATCGAAACAATTAGACAGAAAAACTGAGGAGTACAACACACACCCAATAGCCCAAATATCGCTTCTGTGTAATAAGAAAGTAACAGGGTTTCGAAAAGTGGTCATGAAAATTGTTAAAGAATGAAATTGAAAATTTATTTCATATGTGATGAAAATATATCTCATACCTTTCGGTGATTTCATCGGCCATGTGGGTATCGATCATTTCTGGCGAACGATACATCTGAGTAGTTGTCCTTTGTATTTGATCTCTGACACGTTGGCGATGTTCAGTAGATGTTAACTTTACCCGCCCTTCAACTGCTGACCCGAAATCGCAAAGTTTACATCTCCACATATCAGGGTTTTGAACATGTTCACTAGGGTACACAAGTAATATATTTTCCGGTTTTATATCCCTATGAATGATAGGAATACGATATCGCTCTTTTTCATGAGATGTCATGCTATCAATGCTCTGTTCGCTTGGTACTTTGTAACGATCATGTAAGAATGCAATGGCGCTGCATATTTGCTCAAAAATTGCTAAAATATCTTCGAATAAAAGAAATCCACCAGACAATTGATCTAACTTTTTTGAAATATTTCTCTTTCCCATCTTCATGTTTGACATGAAAAACTTTTTGCCTGAGGCCATGGGTGAGTTTTGCGCACTTTTTGGTGATATCATAAAGTTGCTTTGCTGCTTCACCAACCTTTCCCTGATCTTTTTCTGTTTCATGATCAAATCCATGAGAGATCCACCTCTGCAATATTCCATGAACAAGAAATTTATTGAACAGTTTTGTCCAGAATGTGGTGCTACTATTTCACTCGCCACCATAAACTTCACAATATTTCGATGTGGTGATAATTTTCGAAGCATGTTTATCTCATTTTCAGCTTGTTTCCTGTGTTTTTTATTGGCAATTAGGGTTGCTTTCAACACTAATTGATGATCCTTTGACTCTCGTCCACGCCGAAACTTCATAGAGGAGCCTTTCTCTTCATCAAAAGTATATGAATTCTCATCTGTATCAATCGTACTGAAAGTATCTTCCGATGACGAGAAGCTTAGTGAAAATTCTTGATTTTTTAAGTCAGAACGGACCAAGTATATATAGGACGATCCCCCTTCACCAATCTTTTTTATAACGTTGATTGTTGAACCGTCAATCTTTAGCTTTTGGCCACTAAGGCTATCCGGTCTCAATTTTTTCATTTTACCTTGAAATTGAAGAGTACCGAGTTCATTGTCTTGCTTTTGCATCTTGATGCATTGACAATTAAATCACTTTTGTGAAAATGAAGTTATGGCAAGCCAAAATAATGAATCACATTCTGCTGACAAAATCTACTTAAGTAAAGTTTAAATTGATATTTAGAACAAAAAGTTTGCTCTTCATACACGCTTGGATGCATAATCTTACATACACATAAAATGATGAATTTAGACCTGAAATGATTAGGAACATGAAAGGTAAACACTAAATTAGAGTATATAAGCGATGTTAAATTTACGTTATGGTCTAAATGTAGGGACCATTTCATTAGTCAACGTTTTCATATCCTTTCAACTTCTTTTTAACGTAATCATCATGTGAATCAAAAATAGACTAAAATTATGTATTTTAAACAAGGATTCCCACAAATTGTTTAGGATATTTTTGAAAGAAACAAAAATTTGACTTCTTTTTCAATCTGGATGTGAATATATTCGTTGACATAAAAATTAAAGTGTGACTGAAAAGAAGAATAGAAATAAGATTCTAAAGCAGTTTTTTTTGTTTTGAAAGAATCTTTAGCTTTATAAAAGAACTGTTTGAATATATAAGGCCAACTTCAAATGATGATTCATGTCATTGTTGATGATAATATGTTCGCTGTTATTTTTGCGTATCGCATGTAAATGAGCACATGTGACTTTTTGGTTGGTGATGTATATTTAAAACATCAAACCAAGACATCTCTTTCTCAGGAATCTTCTCACTATCTCTCCCCGGAATGAAACCTAGCTTCCTCCCCATAGCCTCCCAATCTTTTTTCAGGAAGTTATGTGAGCGTGGTAAAATCAAAAGCGCTGCATCCGATCCATCCGTAGCTATGGGCAATATTTTATGCTGATGCCCAACAAAAAAGGTTTTTTTCTGCTTTCTTTTGCGATATATTTTTTCAAGAATAATTTGCTCTGTTGTACAACTCAATTGTATGTTGCCATTCAGCCCAAAGCAATCATACCCCTGGCATAATATTGCAATAAAGATTAGGAAAAAGATATTTCCAAATAATATAATGTACAAAACAACTTACTGTTTTGGCTTCTTCTGGTAACTTGCCAAGTAATCGAGACTGAAACAATGATTGAGTTTTCGGATTAAGTATTTTCATAAGCATCCATTTGTAATCAGGATGCAAGCTTGTAGCAAATCTTTCAAACGAAGATAAAGAGACTGTCAATATTGGCCACGATGGATTCTCCAGAAGTTCAACGAAAGCGATGATAATTGACTGTATTATTTATATCCGTGTATTTGTGAGGAAAGATAATTAGATAAAGCGAGCAAACGAGCTTTTACTTACATCTAGTAGAGCGACCGGGCACTGAGATGTTATTAAGTTCCCCATGAATCCCAAAATCTTTATAATTTCAAACATTTGATCATACCCGAATTTACTATCGATACTACCATTTCTTGATTTTAGGTGCTTTGAAAGAGTTTTTATTGACAAGGAACTGAATTCTAATAAATTCCTCACGCAGTATTCAGGAAGCGACTTGGAAAACGTTGAGACGATGATTCTGAGGAATCTTGATAATGATGCATGAATTATTGGTTCTAAAATGTGCTCTTCTATTTCAATTCGAAGTAGAATATTTACCATTTGGAATAAATCTGTCCCAGTCATTTCTCGGAAGTATAACTCAATTTTTGTCTCTTTATCCCCAGTGCGATCATAAACGGCATTGCTGAGAGGAGAATTAATTACTGTTGCAATAAGATAAGATAGCATCATTGTAAAAGATGACGATGTCCTCCAAGAAAATTGTTGTAAAAAAATGTGCTTCTTTGTCAAGGTTTCGTTACAAAATAATTTGATATCTGAAGCTGTCGATTGTACAGACCATATTATTTCTGATGGTATACTCTCTAAAATTGCCGAAATTGTTTTAACCTGATGCGGTTTGAGTTTAGTTACATTGAATTCATCTTCGTTACAGTTCTTTTTCATGTTGCAATAATGATTATTGAAAATGTTGAGAAAACTTGTAGAGATAGAAGAACTGCCATATTTTGCGATTGGTCTGTTCAATGTGAATTCAGTATCTCTCAATGAGACTATTCCAAACAAAGCAACTGACAAATTACTTGCAATGTTTGCATGTGTTCGTGAGTCTAAGATCAAATTTGTAAATAGTGCAATTAAGTGATTTATGGCAAACTGATGCTTTTGCTGTTGGAACCGGGAGGATTCCATCATACGGGAACGTTGCCATAAATAAGAACAATGGACTCTTACTATAGAGAAAGCCAGCTCTCGTTGGAGGGGATGATTCAAAAATATAGATTTGAAATCAGAATTGTTTTGATTTATTGCATCATCGTCAAAAGCGACAAAATCCATCCATTTGGTCATCCATTTATGTGACAAAATCATGCTTTTCCGAAATTCAATTTCGTTATCATTAATTTCATTGTACTTCAGCGTGCAATCAACAAGCAATCCGACAACATTTGATATAATTTTCCACCTCCTTGAAGCTTTGTGTATCGAACAACTGTTGGAATAAGTAAGATCAATATGACAGTGTGGGATAGTTTTTTCTAAAATAGACTGTGCTAGATCAAAGATGTTACGATGAAGATCATGAAATTGTATGAAATTGGATGTTTTTACATTCAACATCTTTCCAAGCACAGCTTTTTGAATTAGAAGTTTGCCCAAATTGAAGAAGACACCCTCTTCTGAATGGGATGCATTATTTTCACTTTCTTTCATTGAGGCCAACACTTTCAAAGCGCATTCATCAACACCAATTTTGTTTTCATCGCTATGTTGTGGCGATAATGTTGGATTTAGGATTATTCTCAAGCAAGTTTGCTCTACTTTTTGTCCAATTTGTGTTGCATGCATCAATTGAGTTTTTTGCAGTAGTTGTAATTTTGCTAATGATTTATTTTCAAATACGCTCACGTTCTTCGTTTGCTCTTCAACCCAAATTTGAGCTCCTTCCGAAATTCCTCTTAATTTCGCTAAACACAAAAATAAATTCGATGATATAGAATGGATATCTTTGGTATGATAAGTATTGTGCACTGTGGAAAGATTTCTGAAAGATGTAAATAACGAGGTGAGCCTTGCTAGTAAAAATGTGACAATTTTTCGTTGATAGTCTTGCTGCACTTTTATGTTCTCATTTACTTGATCGGATCTTATTATGGAAGCCAATACTGTTGCGTCCTGGAATAAGGGAATGAGTTTGACGGAATTCTTCCGTAGGCTTTCTTCTCCATCCAATAAACACTTTATAAGTATAGTAAGTGCTGTTTTTATTAGATTGATTGATGTAAGAATGGAACCTTCAGTTGAATTTATTTGACTTTTGTCATTGTTTGTATAGCTTAGAGTTGTTGAAGGAAGATGGTTGTAAGTATTTGCGAGATAATGAGCAATATCGCAAATCGCTCTCCAAATTGGAGGTAGTAAAAATCCTTTGGAGTGAATTGTAATGAGAGGTATTATTTGATGGATGATATCGTGAAGAATAACTTGAGTTGTAAAAATGACCTTTTTATGAATAGAATGCATGTAAGGTGATGATGTAAAGGATGGCATAGATGATAAAAAGTGACAAATACAATTTGAAATGCGTTGAATAAAATCAGATGAAATCTTGGAGACTGGTATTGAATTTTCACAATTTTCATGGTGTAGTGTCTGCGGTATTCTGGATGGAATTGTAGGGTGACAATTTAAAAACTGAACCAGTTTTAGCACTGCACGAAACTGATGCAAAGAAGGTATTTCGTCTAAACCATTAGAATCGTCTATTTCGTTATTGTTATCTTTGTCATTTTCTTTGGGAACTTTTAAGTTTTTTTGTAACATTTGGATCGTTGTTTGTATTTGAAAACATGAAGATGAGGTTTCTTCCGTGGTCTGAAATGTGACAATGTTGCAAACATTTTTAAATTGTTGAGATAGTATCCATTCTGGAGACGTGAAATTCTGCAGTGTAAGAGCTGCCTCTGATATTTCGGCATTTTGAAGTAAGATGCTAAGCAGTGGGGGAATGTCATGTTTGGCTTCTTTCGTTGTATCCTCTGTCGTCATTTTACAAAAAGATGGAGTTCCAAAGGAGCTCTGAAAGATTTGTTTCTATTGTTGGGTGCTGTACAGTTAGTAGGCCATATCCAGTTCCTTAAAACTTCAAAGTGGTCTTAAATTATATCACCAGTAATTTCGAAAAAAATGCGATGGCTCAATTGGTATGAATTGTCTCGAGAATGCTCTGCTCAGCAAAGGATGTAATTCTTCGCGCCTAAATTTTTTTGCAATTGAGTAATAGTTAATTTCGATATCAATTTATGCCAAGCCCCATGTAAAATCATTCTACACGAGAATCTGTGTAGAAATTTTTTGACCAACGATTTGAAGCTCCCCAAAGTTTTTGATGCATACAAAAGTTAGAAATATGTCACAGCAATCCTGTCTTCCACTTCCTTCAAGAAAAGAACGGAAACAAATTCTCAAAAAAAGAAACTCCGATAAGAAAGAAATTGATATAACTCAGTCTAAACATGACACAGAAGAGAGCACCAGCAGTTTATTTCGTCAAATGGAAATTGATGGAAATGACTTTCAAGGGATGTCCGCTATGGAATATTTAGCTCAAGTTCATGCTGAAGCTCAAAAGATTCCTGATACAAATGTTCAATCCAAAAAGAATGAACTAAAAAAAGGAGGTCTAAAACCAGATTATGAAAATGAAATACCCATTGATGGAACTTGCGCCACACTTCGTCATTTACTCTCTCATCGAACAACATTACCAGAATGTCCCACCAGTATACAAACAAAACCATTAGAAGAACCAGAAAATCCATTTTTACCATGTAATAAAACAGCATGGGTGGACACAGTCCTTCACGATTTTTCAGAATTGCGTCAGTATTTGGAAAAATGTGAAGAGGCGGGGATAGGAAAATCACGAGTAATTCAAAACTTACCCTCGTTAAAAGATCGTGCTGGATGGCATGAATACTGTTTAGGAAAAGGGGAAAGTGAAGGAAATGCATATGATTATTTTCAAGATGATAATGAAGATAATAATGAAGATAACGATAAAGAGTATAGCTCTAGTGATATGGAAGAGGAAGGAGAAAATGATGGTGCCGTAAACGATAACATTGGAATAAATACAAACACAATGAAAATAAGTCCAGCATCTATCAATGATGGTCACCCCCCAACCGTTCAACTTATCTTGCAAATGGATCAAGTAATGACTCGAAGAGTTTTGTCGCATTTGGTGTATTTTTTGCTACAAAAATGGGAAGCAACATCTTCTCGAATGCTTTGGATATATTCCTTACTTGCTAATTTGAAAAAGCCCTTACACAGGGATGATTTGGCAACTTTGCGTAGTTTATTGAGAGAATGTTGTCATAGAAGGTTGGAATTATCCAAAGAACACAAAAAAACACTGAGTGCTAATGATCACGGAATAAGCAAAAATACAATTATGGTAAATTCAAAAAACTGGATCAAAGGACTGAACTTAGTTATATGTATCGCTGGTATTTACTTTGAACAAGGAAAACGAGAAGAATTAATAGGAAAGGAATGATTGGGTGCCGGATGTGAACTATTTCATTATTTCCGTATTATTATCATTATTTTACCACGCAGAATTTTACTTGCAAAGGTCGTCCTCTCTTTTATTATCGATCATATTCTTGTTAATTGGTACATTCAACTGCTTTGGGACACTCGTAATTCCAACTTTGATGATACCAATACCGTCACCCAAACTCAGAATCTTTGTAGTATTATTAGATTTCATTTCCTGCACTTCCTCAGCGGTTAAAAATGCCCTACCCATAACATGATTAGCTTCCAAAACATTCGCATCTAACACTGTAAATCCAAATCCTTTCTTTTTTTGATATGGCATTTTGACAGACCACAAATATCTGGGGCTATAGGTATTTCCTTCAATCTGGGTCCTACGTTCCCACCTTGAATGACGAACCTCTACCATAGGATCGCAGTTGGACCAATAATCAAAACGCTTATTGGCAACTGGATCTAGATCTACACCTATGACTTGGACGACACACTGAGGTCCTTTGTAAGGTCTTTTTAACCATACCGCTACAAAGTTGAAAGTGCGAGAGGTACAACTCTCAATTATAATTGCAACAAAGACGAGGCAAAGAGTGATCGAGTTGAAAGATTTTTTCATGGTTAATTTGTTTATGTTCTGAGGAGAATTGTTGAACCAAAGATTCTCCAATCTTTGTCATACGATATTTTGAATAAGATGAACCCACATGTAAGATATTTATTTGGATTTTAATTTGGTATGGTTAGTACACTGTCTTGGATGAGGTATTCAAATAAAATAAAGTCTATTTTAATTTTCAATAAATAAAATCACTTAATTATTTATTATGATGAACAACGATGAGGTCTGATTTTGCTTCCTTTTACTTTGTTGTTTACGGAAGTCAAATCATAACTTAAGATCGTTTTGTAAACGTACTTGATGTATCTTATTCAATATTCCGTAGACACGCACTTGCTACTGTACTTATTTTTGTTTTGACCGATCATCCATGACTCATCATGCTCATGTTTAGGCATCAACTTTGTTTGATGTCGAAATGCACCCAAGTTGTGGTGAAACGGTAATCATATCCAAATGATTGCGTAACAAATCCCCTTTGAATCAATTCAAAGGTGGACATCAATTCTCATGTACGGGTATGCTTACTTTATTTCCTGTGCACGTGCCTTGAGAAACAAAAAAAAACAACAACACCTTATCTGCTGATTCACAATTTACTGCTGTAAAGTAGTTTCGAATTATTTCGTATGAAAACGAAGCATGAATGGAGGTTTAAGAAATTCTGACTCACAGTACTATGCTTTATTAACATTACATTTATCTTGGAATAATAAACAATGATTATCATATATTTGTAATTCAAAATGTTTTCTAGATCCGCTGTTTTTTCACTTTTCGTGGTTGGAGCTTCTGCTTTCTCTCCCTCAACCATCCAAAATGCTAGATCATCATCTGCTCTAAACCTTAAGATTGGTGAATCAGCGCCTGATTTCACTTTAACTGACCAAAATGGAAAGTCTGTAACAAGATCCAAAATTAAGAAGCCCTTAGTTGTATACTTTTACCCTGCTGACGCCACACCAGGATGTACAGTCCAAGCTCAATCTTTCAACGAAGAAGTTGCTGCTATCCGTAAAGAATACAAAGCAGATGTTGTTGGAATTTCAGGACAAGACATTGAATCTAAGGCAGCTTTCGCTGAAGATCTTGGATTAAACTTCTCTATTCTTGCCGATACCAACGACGAAGTACGCAAAGCATTTGAGGTTCCAGGAGCCTTGCTTGGACTTCTTCCAGGACGTGTAACATATGTTTTGGATAAGGATGGAGTTTGCATTGCTACATACGATAAGATCGCCGATGCTGCCGGTCATGTCGAGGCCGCCAAGGCTGCTTTGGAGGATGTTAAAGAGGAATCCCCATTTTCATTTCTTCCATTCTAAGCTACTGTAATTATTAAATGCACTATTATATACTTTTTTGTGTTCGCTTTTTTTTTTAGAATGTATTAGCGCAAATCTGTTGTAAGTTATCGAATCGACATAGCACATTGTTTTTTTCATCGAGAGACTGCTTGATCTATACGCAAAAAAACTTGGAGTGAGATAAATCAACACTGCGAAATTCTAGTCAACTGTCGTGTTTCAAGGGACATCAATTGGATCTTGAACTCAAGTATTTATTTCCTGAAAATGGACCCACAAATGAAAATAGTATTATGTAAGAATTCTCTTTGTAAAATCCTAAGCATTGCGTATGGGACGATTGGAGAATTCACGGCTACGTACCTACATAGCTTTTCATATGCACGTACGTGTATCCTATATTAGCTCAAAGATTTCTCATGTGATGAGCACTTTTGTTGTTCTTGGTGCGGTTAAAAATTACCTAATTAATGAGGCTTAACAACAAAATCTTTTTGAAGTCTCATATTTGTTCTTTGAGTTGCTTGACTTAGCCCATATTGATCCCAGAAATCTTTGTTTCCAACGATAAATTCTGAAATGAAGACAGAAACAACATTGCAAAAGGCAAAAAAATGGATTGATGAATCAGATGCAGTTTTGATTTGTGCCGGAGCTGGAATGTCGGTGAAAGAGGGTGAATGCGTGTATGTTAACGAAGACGACTTCCAAAAATATTACCCCTATTTCCTGAAATGGGGGTATAAACATAGCTATCAAGGGATGGGACTGATGTTTGACTACAGCGTGCCAGAAACAGCCAAATGGGGCTATTGGTCAGATCATATTACTAATCAAAGGTGGAGATTTGAACCTAATGATGGATATGCGACTCTTTTGAACATGGTAAAAGATAAAGACTATTTCGTCTTTACAAGTAATGCAGATGGATGCTTTGAGCGTAGTGGTTTCGAAGTCAATAGGATCTATACCCCACAAGGAGATTGGCAATATTATCAATGTCTTCGGCCTTGTCAACCAGATGCTGTGTTTGAGTCGAAGTCAATGTTATATGATCTTCTAGCTGAAAAGGATGATAATGGGCTCATTCCAAAAAGGATGATACCTAGATGCCCATTATGTGGTGGTGAGGTTTTTGGAAATGTCCGATTTGGCAGGGAATATCTCCATGCCAGATATGAAGAACAAAATGATGTAATTCGTGACTGGATGGAGAAGCTGGTATCATCGACGACTGAGACGGTTGCTATAATTGAAATAGGTGCTGGATTTAACACTCCTATTGTTACAAGATATCCAATGGAGTCATTTGCTCGAGATTTAGGGAATCGTGGAAGATTTATTCGTATTAACCCAGATCATTCAGAAGTCCCAGATGATGTACTTGGATTGTCTTTGGCTGCAGGATGGGAAGTTTTGGATGAAATCAAGAACGCAAAAATCGACACAACTATATTTGAAGAAGGAGAGCTTCAGAAATCTGTTTCACCTAAAAATAAGAAACGTTTCACTCAGCCCAATGCTTGGAATGAAATGATTGCCAACTTAAAAGATCGCAGATAAATTTAAAAATGAATATTAACTTTGTTTTTGTGAACATGGTTATGAAAGTGAAAAACAAAGAATCTAATTTGTATTGAAATTAGTAAATGATCATTGTATACGTATAATAATTGAAACAAAACTTTTTGTGAAAAAGACTTTAAACTTGAAAGTGCTCAGCACCTTATATTAGTTTTTAGAATTGATATTATATTTCAAAGTGTCTTCAGTTCCTATTTGATGATGGTGGTGGTGGAGGAGGAGGAGGTGGTGGTGGTGGATAAAAGGGACTGCTTGTATGAGGATTATAATACTCTTGGGATTGACCTTGTGTTCCGTTGCCATGTTGATAATTAGGGTATTGATTATGAGGATTATACTGTTGGTGCATTCCATATGGATTAAACTGTGCATATGGTTGCTGAGGATACTGATTTGGAGGAGGGGAGTTGTAAGAGTTTCCATATGGGTTGTACTGTTGTTGGCCATTCAAATTAGATTGATATTGCATGTTGGGAGGACTTTGAAAAGAGGGGGGTGCTGAGTGATAGATGTTCTTTTGATGTCTACCCCTTCCGCGTCCTCCTTTTCCTTGGAAAGCTCCATTTTTGAAAATATTATTTTGTTTAGGTTGCTTCTTCTTTTTCCTAGCTGCCTTGGCTTTACGTTCTTCCTCATCATCTGAATATTCCACCTCGTTTGCATTCAATTCTTCATCATAGATATTGGATGCATCACAACCTTTTCCACTCCTTCTCATAACAGCTCTAGTGTCGATCACAGACGTAAGAGAATTTGGGAAATTATTGGACTGTATATAAAATACTGAAACAGATTCATTCTCTTTGAGAAATTTTGTGTAGATTCCATTGATTGACCATGGATCCTGGACATATGCATGTGAGGCACATTCATTAAGACTCTTTTCATTCTTTATTTGGTCATTCGTAGATGTCCCTTCCAGAGAAGGAATTTCTTTTTCATTTGAGAGTTTTTTTTTGTCAATGCTTTCGACTTTCATATTATTTTCAAAAGCAGGCATATTCTTGTTGCTTTCAGTGTTTTCAGATTCAGTTGAAATATTATCAAAGCTTTTATTTGAATCATCATTACCTTCTGTTTGTTTACTTTCTCCTTCTTTTTCTTTTTCATCTATTAATTTTGATGCTATCGAAGTATCTGGAGGTATTTGAGTAGTCTTCGTGGGGTGTTTAGACTTTGATTCGGAATGACTCGATTTAGAAATGTTTGGATCAGGTAAGCGGACAGTATAGAAAGGTCTTAGCACTGGACCAAAAGCTTCAAATACCTTTCCTAATGGTATGATATGGTTACTATCATGATTGTCAATATTCTTAGGTATTTTCATAACCAAAAGTGATCCTTCATCAAGTGGAGGTGCATTTACTGCACTTTGAACAACTATTGTACGTTCTGTCACTAAGTGATTCTGAATCATGCCTGCAAGTTCTTTCTTCACATTAACATTAGAAATGTTTCTCTTTGAAATTGCGTCTTTTTTTTCAAGAATCTGATTTATGATTTGAGATTCTTCCTCCTTAATTTGAAAGTTTACCATTTTAGACAAGAGTTGGATATCTTCTTCGGATGTGAATTGAGCATAACCGTCTACTTCGTTTTCCGATTTTATGCTTTTATTATTTGATTCAACTTTTGAGCTTGTTTTACGCCTTGATTTTCGATCATCTTCCTCCTCAACACCAACATCTTCCATCTTTTTCAAAGATTCTGTTAGGTCAATATCAGACTCATCGTCATCAGATTCCTCAACTACTTTTTTATTTTCAACTGTTCCGGTGCTTTTTTCATTCTCGTCTTCGGAAGAAGAGTAGTCAATATTTAATATGTTTTCAATGATAAGACTAGAATCTTTTTCTTCATCGTCTTCTTTCATATCAGAATCCTCTGTTTTAGATTGAATATTCGCAAAGTCATATGCCGGTCCAGTTGATATATTCTCAGCCATGGGAGAAGATGAATGAGCCATTGCAGATAGAAGAGCAACTTGCATATCATCAGCTATATCCATCTTCATTATCTGAGTTCTATAATCTTGTGATCCATTATTTTCATTGCTTTCCACACTAGAATCATCGCTTTCGCTGCTGCTGTCGCTGTTGTAGCTAATACTATCTCCGGAAGAAGAATTTATATCATTTCCATCTTGTCTCAAAGAAAGTTTTTTTTTAGAGCGCCTTCTTCGTCTTTTTCTTTGTGCTTGATCATGTTGGCTCATAATGATTATTGATTTAAGCTCCTATTGAAGATTAAGAAAGATTTATGGTGTGATTTATTTGAAAAATAATTTGATGGGAATGGATGGTTCAACCGTACGAGAGCATGGGCAAGTGTGACAAACAAACAAACATACTGTTCTCTATTATTTTTGTGCACGTACAAACTGTCAAGGATATTGTCAAATCTTAATCTGCGCCGTAGGCGCATTCTATTTCTCGTCTGATTTATTTCGTATGTAGGATTATTTGTAAGTAGAAGTTAGTATTGTTTTCGGTACCCATGCTATTTATTTTCGATTCG
>Ga0209092_10000720_pt1 | contig 33101 bp, 24 predicted proteins | sample FraStrMetagenome_FD_187446 | JGI IMG/M metagenome (GOLD analysis project Ga0209092, IMG submission 187446) | Marine eukaryotic phytoplankton communities from Arctic Ocean - Fram Strait ARC3M Metagenome (SPAdes) (version 2) | ecosystem: Environmental > Aquatic > Marine > Oceanic | place: Fram...
GACAACTTCCCAAGAAACGTTGTCGAGGGTTTCGACATGTTGAATAGATGGAAACCTACGAACAGGATGGTCACAGATAGATACAGACCCAACACGCGAGTTGGACACATGTACGCACAAAGAGCGGAACCCCCTCAGGGCACCACGCTTGTGCCCGGAAAAGATGGCAGTACCCGGCCGTTCCAACGTTATAGCTGCAATGCATGGGGACATATTGGCCCAAATTGTCCAGAAAACGAATCGGGACAAACAGGGCGACGTTTGTTACAAGTCGGAAAATGTTTAACACAGTATGACGTTAAAAAATATATATTACAGGACGGATTGGTTAACCAAAACTGGTTATTACTCGATTCCTGTTCCACTATGAGTTGTGTATCGCTCAAAGAGCGGATATCAACTAGTTTGTTATGATTAGAAAAAAGAGATACATGTATGAATGCTTGTCTGTCCGTCAGTTCGCGCAATCATACGCTACACGTCATTTACAAACACTCCCCTCGATTCATGTCTGGAGAAGTTCGAAAGAATTCACAAAACATATGGATCGTCAACGACATTAATTCTTTTCTTAATAAAAATTCACCGCAAACAATAAAATCTCCACCTTATTTAAGGTGGTCAAAACTGATGGTTCGACAACGAACATCGTCATCTATTGTCCATCAATGGAAGTAACACTTGTCATAGACAAATGCAATAAATAAGATGGTTCGACAACGAACATCGTCATCTATTGTCCATCAATGGAAATAACACTTGTCATAGACAAATGCAATAAATAAAAGGAAATAACATTAGTCATAGACATAATGCAACAAGTAAGAGGTGAATAAAGTTCTACAGCCAAAATTATCTAAACAGCTGACATTATCTACTTATTGAAGCTTCAAAAAAGTCTAAAATTTGCGATTTTGGTCGGGTAAAAGTCAAAAATTTGCGATTTTCTCACAGATTTATCCGTTCTGGACGTCTGGCAGTTACTGCCTACGTGCACGGCGACTGCGACACTGCTTGATTGTTGATTTGAGTTCTTTGGTACAGGTAATTCGGATGTCTAGCAGGAAAGGCAAATATCTATTTATTAACTTTAATGTAGAATCTACCTTTTTGTACAAATTTAAACATGCAGCGAGTTCTGGAGATCTATAGTTCTCACGAGTCTAGTACGACTAGAGATTTTTATTAATAAATATACGTACATCTACAAACATGCAAATATATGTGTACAGTGTACGCTGCGTAATGAGTCTCCCGGATATGAAATCCCCCTCTCAATGAATATACTTTGGCCATTTTAGAGCCGCCCCAGCTATTTTACTAGTTAATTCCGCTGAGTAGTAAATCCCCCACTAATGAATCCCCTTTTGCCCACCATGATATCGATTTTCTGTCATTTTTTCAACGTATTATGACGTACATTTTCTGTCATTTTTTCAATGTGTAGCGTACATTTTCTTTCATTTTTCAACTTCTTTCCATCAATACATACAACAGAATGAGCTCCAATCAAAGTAAAAAGCGTAAGATAAGCATCTCCACCAAGATTGAGATTGCTGAGTTCCTCCAGACACCTGGTTCGAGTTTAAAAAGGCCATGCAGAAGTTTCAAGTTTCGAGAGGGACCGTCCAACGTGCAAAAAAACAAACGACAGAACTGATGTATCAAAAAGAAAACAATAGAAACACTAAGATGAGTCGATGATGAGGGAAATACATTCAAAGCAAGTCAAGTGTTTAGTTCAGAAGAGTATCCATCAATATTTTTGAATAAGAATAACATGAGCATTATTATCAGTACTTTCAGGGAAATTCGTTCATAGAAAGAAGCGAACTTTGAAGTTCGGACGCTGAGATCTGAATCTCCCCACGTCAATGAATCCTTTTGCCTTAAAACTGAGGCGCAAAGTGGGGGGATTCATTACGCAGCGTACACTGTATTCATTATCTCCCGAGGGCAGAAAACGATCGTCGACACCAAGCCTTTTCCAAGTCTCTGGATCGCCAAATTTTTATATGAAAGTAGCTACTGGCGTCCAAAAAAATTATCGCAGCCAAAAACAGAGAATACCGTGCAGACAAAAATTCAAATCTCAAATTGATAAACAATTTCCATTCTTTCCAAAGCAATCGAAGGATAAATGCATAGAACGCTAAAGCATTCCACCCAAAATAAATCTTGACCGGTTCCTTAACTTGTTGTTCATGTACTCGTAGTATCCAACTGTTGGAACGCCACCACCAGTCGCAGTGCCCATGCCATCGAAGTTTGCGTTTGCAAAAGTTGGAAATAAAACAATAATACCAGCTATTGAAGAGACCAATGACATGATAAATCCCATTCGAAGAATACGTAACATGCAAAAAGTATCAAGTCCAATGCATCTGAGAAGTTCTCGATCTGTAGGGCTAAGTGAATCTACTGTACGTGCCGTTGTGCTGTTATTCAACTCAGCAATCCTTTTACGGCGACTTTGTTGATTAGAAATGCCTTCATCTTCAAGTTCTGCCTCTAACTTCGATGTGTTTAATTCGACACTCCTGTCAAAAATACGTAAAAAAGGTAAGGAAAATCTGGTTTCCTTTGTCTTCTTTAACGGAGCTTCGTTCTCCTCATCTTCTCGAATCTGTATCTTTTTCAACATGTTGGAACCCATTCGAAGTTGGCTTTGGTCGGTGGCCGCAACACATACACTATCGATATTAACTTTGCCAAGTGTAAAATTTGATCCTAGTTTCTGTTTTCGTATCTTTTTGACTTCATCCATTGTATGTCCCTCTTCAATGAGATCGATATCATTATCATTTGGTATTGATAATACTTGACGAGCCTTTTGATCAGCCAATTGCTCAGCATTGTAAGCTTGCGATGGTTCTGCATTTTTGTAGACCTGTTGTTCCCCTTCTTCAGATAAATCTTCAGACCATCTTGACAAATCATCTCTTATTTCTTCCATACATTCTCCAGGCAGTGGCTAAAAAAATGTGATTTGCAATTATCAGAAAGAATAAATGAATAGGAGCTTCAAAATATTCTGATACCTCTTCAATAATACGATCCTTTTGCCACATTTGATGAGCTATTGCTTTCAAGCCAACTCGCTGATGCTTACTTTCGTACCCCATATTCTGTTCAAACATCTTTTTGCTCCAAACAGTATAGCTCGGTGACGTGTTCAACCTCAACCATTCCAATACATACCTAAATGAGTAAATTAAGAATCAATACTAATTACTGTACATCCATAATGATCGTACCCAAGCACTTACCCACGCATTAATGGTGGCGGAGTATTATTGGGACAAGAAGATCTTCGTCTGTCAAATACATCACTTATAATTGGTGCCCTGCGACAAACTTCAAACAAAATTAGCAAACCTATAGCGCAAAAGCAAGACAATACGGTATTTTGTCGAAGAGCGGACCAAGTGTCACCTGCCGTTATGTATGTAACAGAGGGCATGCTAGAGGGGTAATTGGTCGGCCGATCGGAAGGAGACACAGACGGATAATCTGGGATAAGTGCGAATTCAAGACGTTTGACAGCTGTTATATTTTGGAAATCAGGAATTGCGTTCAGTCCTTTTATATATTTATTACGCCAACTTTGCCGTGAAAAGGGGAAAGAAATCAAATCGGATGTGTCGAGTTCCGATTCCACGTTACTAAGCTTGTATCGAAGACAAATGGACCAGTAAATGCTGACGGAGTCTTTCTCTTGATCAACATCGCCAGGAACAAAGAACCAACGATTGATCGTCGATGATGCCTCAAATAATGTTACGCTAGAACCTTCTTCGGCATCCGTAATCAAATAAAACTCCTCAATAAATGTAGTTGTAATATTTTCCCACAAGTTCAGAGTTGTAATATTTTCGTTATCAAAAATTTCGACGTCCAAGTTATATTCGTCGTAGATAGTAAAGTCGAGCGCCAAATTATCTTCGCAATTTTCTGGTTCTGTTGGCGACGAAGAAGGTGTTGAAGAGGGGTAAACACTGGGATTCAGTGAAGGTATTGTTGTTGGAAACGTGCTTGGCGTCGAAGAGGGGTAAACACTGGGAATCAGTGAAGGTATTGTTGTTGGAAACGTGCTTGACGTAGAAGTTGGATATAGACTAGGGGTCCATGTTGAATTACTTGGCGCAGCAGGTGAACTAATGGTTGGAAATGAAGAAGATCGATGAGTACCAAAAAACAACGGTGAAACTGATGGAGAATCGGTGATACCTGTCAAACCGCCTTCTTGGTTTTTTCTGTGAATAGAATCCTTCAATTGAACGTGATTCGTGAATGCTCGTTTTGCTTTCGTATTCTCCGTTCCACTGCAAAAACTTTGCCAAAAGAGTACAGATGTCATTATCGCGATCATTTCTATTTTCACATGATTGTATACGGACGAAAATCCTCTACTTTCTGAAGACAAAGGTTGCATGTTCGTCGTCTTCCTCGGAAATCCTTGGAATTTGTAAACCATCACTTAAATTTTGTTCTGTAAATAATTAACCAGCATAAATCATCTCAATAAGACTTTGGATAGCTGAAATTATGAAGAAACACGGAGTCCGGACGGATTTATTAGATCATACTCTATCCTTCGAATATATATAGAGTCAATAAATATAATAGTACATTTGTAAGCGTTTTAGTATTTGGCGCCGTTTGCCATCAACTCTACATGTAACATGTATCTATTTTTGTTTTTTTATCAACGAGAATATGCTACATGTACCGGTGGTTTCGGTTTGCGCCGTTCTGCGTTCGGTCATTCGGCTAAATTTAGACGAACTTTGCTGTACAAACATATTGAGAGTGAGAGTCTAGAAAAATACAGATGTATATTAAATACCGGTATTAATATTAATACATGTATCAAGAAAATCGAGCAGGAATACGTGTACAGCACATACAACTACCGTAGCATTGATTTTACTGACATGTGAATGCCCGAAGCTAGCATAGCACGTAGAACATAGAACGTCGATGATACACAGTTACGCGCCGTATGGAACGGCCTTACTTCCCAAACTGAATAAAATTTGGGCAAAGGGATAATTGAGACCCATCAGTCAAAAAAAATTACGAAGTTTTTACATACAATACAATGATTACTTTTTGTTCCCTATGGATAGAAGTCTTTGATTTTGAATCCTTTATCACTTAATAGCTGAAAGTTTCCAAAACTCCCTAAAACGTTTTTTATCCACTGATTTTCGACATCTTTCAAATCTAGTACATCGTTCAGGCTGTCCTTGTACCAAACAATGATTCCAATTGTATTGAACTTTATGAACTCATGCTACTGCGAAGATAAGTATTTAAGCTCCTTGCCAATGAAAACGTACGTTTATCAAAAGGCGATGTGCCTGCAGTTGGCACTGTTGTCTTCTGCTTTTTGTTACTCCAAATCATCTCTACGATCTACATTGATCTTTTGCAATTAATTGAATTTCGTTGATTCAAATGTGGTTTAAACTGGTATTTCCAGTAGAATCTGAGGTATTAATCTAGTTCCCGTAAGGTGTTAGTACTAGTGAATATTGGGCAAGCTTGGTGCTCCAAGCGCATTACCAGGTGGTATTCCGTGAGGAAGAATCCACGAATTCAATGTAGCAGTGCTGCATAATTGTTGAATATGTTCTTTACTTATCAGTTATCTGTATTCTGTATCTCGTCTCGTTAGTTATAGTGGTCTTCGCAAACAAGCCAAAAATCTAAATACCTATGGCACTCGTCCACAATTCCGATTGCATGTGGGGCACAACAATGTTGATTTACACAGAGAAAGTCGATGATGAGAATGAATTTAAATTCTTTAATTAAGTCCTATCAACACTTCTCTTGTTATTTCAACCATTGTTTCATGGCAAATTTCATCAATAAACGATCCATCTTCACCTTCGAAGTAGTTTGAAGAATTAAACCCATCACCTGAAATCACTGCCCTTACAAATTGAGCTATCGTATTCTTCAAATGTGAAATAAGGTGATCACGATCGTTCTCATTTCGAGCGAGAAAGAACAACTTCTCGCCAGAGGTCATCGTGTTTATAACAATTCCCATTTTCAGCAAAATATCAATGTCTGCCTCGACACATTTTGCATTATTTTTGAGACGCTGTCTTGAAGAGTAAGGACAGAGAACTAGCTTTTGTATGTCGCTATCTTCACTTCGAAACGGTTCAACCGAAGATATGTCAAGCAACTCGAGATCGAAGACAGTTTGTGCTTCAGCAAAATCACCGACACAACGTGGACTACTTCCCACTTCTACCTCCTGCCACGAGAATCTGGGACAACGAATCACCTTTCCATATGATTCTGTTTTGTCATTTAGTTTGATCACGCCTGGTAATATTTTTCCTTCGACCTTTCTAGGTCGGGGCGACTTTTCCCCTCGCTCTAGGTACAACAACCTCAAAGACGTGTTCTCCCTTCCTCTCAGATCGATGCACTTCGTTTCTATTGCTTTACGGGAGCCTGCAATCTCTGGTGAGTAGTATTCGCGTCCTTTACAGTCATTCTTCCTTTTACTTAGTTTATGCCGTGCTTCAGTAGACACAGACGATTCTTCCCCGTTTTTTTCCTCACTAAGAGAATCCACGTCATCAAAGGTTTCTCTTTCTCCGGGAATGCACAATTCATTAGAAATACATGATTCTTCATCACTACTTTCAAATGGGTCGTGATTTATCAAATTCGCCACAGGGTTAGTAATACGCTCTTTGAAGAAGCTCACTGTCGATTGGAAGAAATCATCTAAGCCGCTTGCATCATCAAGAAATGAATGATCTCTGTCAAAGGTGCTCTTGCAATCGTTCTTTATTTCTCGACTTGTCGCATTAATGGCTTGAGATATAATTTCATTGTCTTGGCCACTAACATCTTTCCACAGGACCATATCATCTTCATTCCTTCCCGATTTGACATTAGTCGGACTACTATTATAATATCTGTCTCCAAGTTTTTTGCAACTCAGGGTGTGAGTGTTTGTAGAGATGCTACTTGGCGTTCCATCAGGAGAACTATTTTTCATATGGATGTAGCCTCGTTGAGGCGTCAAAAAATTATCATTTTTCGACTGAAAAAAACTTGTATATCCCGCATCCCTCTGACCAAAGGGATCCTCAAAGTGCGAATTATCAGCTTTTGTGAACGTACGAAGAGGAGTTAGTTCATCCATGGGCGCATCAATTCCATTATCATTACAACGTCGAGTTTCACCAGTCGCTAACTCACGAGACCCTAATCTATCTCTTTCCATTGCCTCAAAATTATTCGCACGAGTATAATTATTACCCTCTACTAAATCATTCGCCAAAAGATTCGGATTACAAGCACAATCATTCATATCGTATAAAGAAGGATCCATCATGAAGCAACACCCAAAACCAGTAACATAATCAGCCCCTTCACGTTTCGTCGACGCCGAATCCTCGATCGGCGTTACAATCATTCCACTACTTCGAAAAGTTGTATACTGATCTACCTCCTCAGACAACGGCGATACTCTTGAAAAATGTTGACCATCGCTTGGTTGACTAACGTTTGCAATCGGAGAAGCCGTAATTTCAACTTCTCCCGTCTCGTATTGATACCAAGAATTCTGGTCATCGATACGTACAACGCTTGCTGTTTCATCGCATTCCGTATGACTGGAACTCCCACTCAAAATGTGTATGCGCGTCGTACGGCTTACAGATGAGGAGGAGTTGGTGGGAGTTGGAGAGGCAAAGGCAGGAGGAGGAATAGTAGCAGTAGTCGTACATCTTCTGCTAACGCGATCGTTAGTCGGTGTAGAGAAGGCCGAAGAGGCGGGCCTCCCAACAAGTTCTCGCGTACCATCTTGATGATAGTTTACACCACTTGCAGCTGCTGTCGTCATGGCACCAGACGAGAGATCTCGCTCGCTATTGGATGTCATGACTTGTGTATCTCTCTCGATCAGGTCTACGAGGAAATGCGTTTGATTTCTTTTGATGTTTTCAGAGATGTAGTATGATTATTGGTATTTGATACAATATGTGTATGTGGTTGGAAGAAAGAATTACCTCTTCTTTATTTAGGATACACCATAGACCATAACATGGGGAATCGGTTACCTGGAGCGAACTAGACATGAATAAATTCATGTGTTTATCGTTATTTTGAAATTTGAAATCTGTCTTATTATAGACACAAGATCTAAACATATTTCGAATTCTGCCGTTTTTCATAAAAATACTTGGCGCGTTTAGAAAGAATTAGATAAAAATCAGTTAGTGCCGAAGATAGTGAGTTTGCCCATAACCATAACCATAACCCATAGCCCGAACGGCCGATTTTTTGGGACATCATTTTCCCTGTTATTGAACCATGAGTTCCCATATTCTAAATGATATTCTCTGGCATTTCCAGCGCAAACTACCTGAGTTGCAGCTTCTTTTGTTCTTCTTATAAAGTGTACCCGACGTATCATTAGTTCAGTCTGAGTCATATTGCCATACAACCTAGCGCCACTTTGAACCTTTTCTTGAATAAGGCATAATATAAATTGTGTGTAAAGGAAAAATGAAAACAAAACATGGACAACCTTATTACATTTTGGCACGAAGGATCAGTAGTGAAATTTCGAAATTTATTGTAATCTTATTTTCTGTCTTACGTTGCTACGAGCAAAGTAGTTCAAATAATAAACGAATTTTTTCTAAACACTTCCCATTGCTTGATGCTTCAACTCAAATGTGTGGGAAAGAGTCTATTGCAAGTCTGTTTATCAGCAGTGTCTACTGGAGAGTACACTCGAAACACGATGAAAATCGCACTATGCATCAAATTCTAAATTCATTTACCGGGTATTTGAAATGTTCAGGTGCGTATGTGACGCCACGTTCACAAACACAAAAATGCACTGAACAAAAGTAAAGGTATGAAGCAGATAGCAAAATTGAAATAGATTATCACTAGTAAATTCGGACCAGGTTCAACTTTTAAGGCAGATCAAAAGCATCAAGTCCGTCGAAGTCCGCAAAAATTTCAAATTGCTTTTCCACAACTTCGGTATAGATAGCCTCCTTAAAGGGAAATCGTTCTTTGTTATTATGAAATCCTGCCTTGCCGCTTTTGTTGTAGAACTGTGTGTGTATGTATCTGAATATCCAATTAAATGTTAGCCGAGGGCTGATAATGGTTGATCGCACCAGACTTTCCCGATCAATTTTCCTAATTGCAAACATAACATTTTTGCCAGGATTGGTTGAGACAGCATGAAAGTAAAGAGGTGGGAAATACATCAAATCGCCAGGATATATAGTTGCTACTTTTGTTGGAATTTTCAAAATGGACTCGGGGTCGCCAGACATTACCTGGCCCTGAGGAGAAGCGACCGGATAAATCTTGTGCTTCCTCAAATCAGAGGACTTCCAGAAAAGCCACGATTTTGTACCATAGCACTGCAAACTCAAAGTCTGTGCCACAGGAGCTGCATGGATTCCAGTCGACACAACGGGCTTCTTAAAAAAAGAGATGAACGATGAGTCGAAGGCAAAGTCATCATCCGGTTTTGCTTTCAACAAATCTTTGAAATCAATATCTGAAAAAATTCTCAAGAAGGAAGCAAATTCATTAGGATCTTTTCTCTTTAATACTTCTGCCAATGTGCGATCAACAAAGTCTCTCTTCGTCACACCAGGACGGTAAGGATTCCCGGGTTTATCGAGGTACTCGATTTTAGTATAAGTATCAACTTGATCTTTACGCCTTGGGAACACAACGTTGTCAAACGTAGACTTGCAGTCCGTGTAATTACGGAAGATAACTACTTCATTTCCATAGTAATCCCTCGTACTGGCATAATCATGTACACCGTAAACCTCTGCAACTGGAGTGATATCGTTCGGGGCATCGGAAGGCATTACAGGATCAAAACTAACGTAATAACGAAGGTACATATGGTAAAGTCCTGGCCAGAAGCAAAGAACCACATCCATGAAAAAAATGTACACGAAGAAAGCCAACACCGCCTTCTTCACTATTATGGGTGCTGTCTCAACCGCATCCGGATGAAGTTTCTCGACCCCGCGAGGTAGTTCTTCTTCTGTTTTAGCCATCTGTATCTGTGGATCGATTAACGGGTAAGATAGGCTTGTATTCAATTGAATTACAAAGAATTTATGGTTTCCAATTCCTTCTACTATATTTTACCAGGTATACACAGTTTTGTAAGATAGGAAGCGTGCATGATGGATACGTACGTATGACGTGCAAAATATTCAGTCTTGGACGTAAGTTTAAATGTACCTCATACCATTGACAAAATAATGTAGTACCGGTACATTTGTGTACACATATCGATTCTCAATAAAGAGATCCTGCATCGAATGACGATAGCGGTAAAATAATAAATTAGCCCTTTATGAACAATTGACACGCTCTGAAAATTGTAAGGCGTCACTCTCGCTCTCGGAACCAATCACCGGCAGCACACGCATGATCGTCCACAGATCCTATGTGAAAATAGTATTAAATACACATGTACTTCGAAGCACCTCCTACAAAAACAAACGAACAAAATATTGTAGCAACTACCTACCTGCACATTCGACCAACTTTCTACGATTTCACGGAACAATTTCAAGAGAGTGATAAAGTTATTACACATCGGTAGGAAATAGAAGGAGTCGTCGGGTCGAAAGATGATGAACAATAGAAAATGTATGCTGTTATGCTTCATAATACTGCAGCTCTTTGTCGGAATGACAGCGTTTACGACGAGGATTTTTCGAGGTGGTCACAATCTGTCTTTTAGACGATGTTCTGCGAGCTTAAGATCGACAAGATCAAATAGGTCAAATAAGTCTGGACGGAGAATGGGTGGTAATAAACCGAGAAAACAATTTAGTAACAGAAACGTTCAAACGAAAACTAACACAGCTCCGACTCAAACGACGAAATCATCTCAGGTTCTTGCGAAAGAGTTGCAATCGAAGGAACACTTCTTTTCCAAAAAGGAACTGCGTCAATCCGAATTTGTGATTGATGAAAATGTGGATATATTTAACAAGCTTTGTACCTCCGTGAAAATTGAACGACCGTCAAGGATTCAAGCACTGGCTTGGCCGACATTATTGAGCGGAAATGCTGCAGTTGTTGCAGATCAGACTGGAAGTGGGAAAACTCTAGGTAAACGGTTTCTTCTTTGTTCATCAAATTACTGAAAGGTTAGCTTTTTCGTATTCAACAATCCTTTAGCCTATCTTTTGCCTTTGCTTCAGCGCATGAAAACCCTTGAGAAAAAGGAAAAAACTTCGAACACAGTAAATAAGAAAAAGTCGAAAAGTGCTTCGGCTATAAAGCTCCTCATTCTTGCACCCACTGCTGAGCTATGTGATCAAGTGAGAGCTGTTTGTGGAAGATTATCAAACAGTGGAGTTCCGTTCAAGACAATGGTTGCGACGGCCAATGGTTTGAAGGCGTCACCGATTCGGGATCAAATAAGGGAGCTCCAAAATTCACAAGTTGACGTCTTAGTCAGTACCCCAGGGAGGTGAGTAAAGTTCGTTCTTTATTTTAAGTAATAGCGAGAAATTTAATTTGAAATTTAATTCGCGAAGGGTTGCTGCTTTTCTTAAATCTGGCGCTCTTGACCTCTCACAGCTACTTGCTGTAGTTCTCGACGAAGTTGATATCTTAATGGTTGATGAAACGTTTGGGCCCCAACTTAGAACAGTTGGTGTAGCAGCTCCAGCAAAAACCCAATTCGTTTTTGTTACAGCAACACTACCTGATACTGTCGTGAGTAATGTGAAGGCAGAATTCCCTGGTTGTGCTATTATCAAAGGTCCTGGATTACACAAGGTTGCCCCAAACTTGCAAGAGCAGTAAGTTCTTCTTTAGCTGATCTGTGTTTTCATAAGTATTTTGACTCGATTTTAATTGTAAGTCTGGTAGACGTTTCGGTTCCTCCCGAAAACAACCGCGATAAGAACGCCTGCTTTAAGCTAAAGGCTGCTGAATTGATGCGTTCTCTTCGCAAGAATAAGAGCGAACGAACCCTCGTATTTTGTAATACTGTGGATAGCTGTAGGGATGTTGAAAATTTGCTGAAGCGCAATGATAGGCGTATGAAGTCATACAAAGTTGGGTGCTATCATGGTGCACTGTCCCCTCAAAAACGAAACAGGGACCTTGCTTCCTTCTCTAAAGCCGACCATGAAAAGGATCAAATTTTGATTTGTACTGATCGTGCAGCCAGAGGAGTTGATTTTGGAGGATCTATTGTAGATCATGTAATAATTTTTGACTTTCCTAAAGACCCGGCTGAGTATCTGAGAAGAGTAGGACGGACGGCACGCGCTGGAAGAAAAGGAATCAGCACTGTTTTTGCATATGGCTGGCAACTGCCAATTGCTCGGAAGATTATGGGTAAGAAGCTCGATTCATTTACTGTTGCGTCAAGCAATAGGATTCGTGGTGATGACGACTCTTCAAAAGTAATAGCAGAAAATATATCTAGGGGGAAGTTGTGGAAATCGAGGAAAGAGAATTCGTTCGATGATAAATGGTGAAAGTTGTAAAATAACGGAAAGGAAATTACCGCTTTACGTCAGGTTGGTGCGCATCTCTTGTAGAACGCAGGTTTGATATCTTCAGCACCTTGACGTATTTATATTGCGTAGATCGCCTTTTTTATTAAATTTAAGGATGGATTCGTAGCAAGTTTTGGTGAAGTACATCAGAGTTGAAGTTTATGGGACATAAAAATCCAAGAACAACCAACGAATTTCAGATTGTGAAATGTGATCGACACACCGTACCATCACGAAGTGAAAAAGAAGAGAGGGCAAAGGTAACCTTTCATCGAGATATTCAGTAAGGTAACGAAGGAAATGGATGGACAAAATTATGATGATTGGGATCACCGTCAGGATGGGCGAGAGCTGGAGATTCATCTGATACGTTTTCAAGTAAGGTTTCACATGTCAAGAAAAGTTGCCCAGAAATCAAAATAGCTCTCTCATTTCTCATTGGGCAATACTTATTGGAACGTTTCTGGCTAACTTAGAACCTCAAGTTACGTACAGACTGCAACGATGACGTCATGACACGGGTTGCAGTCAAAAAGAATATTTCTATTGAAATTGAACAAAAGGTTGTGTATTTCCGTTCTATATACGAACTTATAATGTGCGTATTTTCTCGAAGCTCGCCACGTCAGACAACTCTTCCTCTATGTGTAACTTCAAAGCACAGCAACTGTTGAAAGATCGCACGTGCGTAATCATTTTGATGCACGTCGCCCGTCAAGAAAACACGAAAGAGAAGAGAAAAACGCCGGGTATCAAGATCAAGACGTCAACATATTCTCACAACACGAGATTCTGTCATCTGCATTCACATTAAAGATAAACATGAAGAACATTATTACTTCGGCTCTGTTGGTGTTCACTACCGCATCAGCCTTCGTTACGAACGCCCCGAAAAAGTCGAATGGAGTCGTGACAAAGAAAGACACCAGTTTGAACTATTTGGGAGGAAGGTATGGATACGATTCCTATGAGGACTTTGGCTATGCTAGGAATGGAGGAAGAGGTAACCCTTACGGTGCTCAGGTGAGTTCATCTTTTTAGTGTTGGTTGCTTTGGTACATACCAACTTTGCATTCCTCTCGAGGAATCTGTTCGGCGTCATGGTCACGGTTCGTGTACGTAATCGAACTTTGTTCTGATTTTCGTCCATGCACGAGCCTGCCTCGATCATTTCGCCGGATAATTTAGTCGTCAGTCGTGGTTGAGAGTTCGTATGAGTCATTTTCAAAAGTCAACTAAACTCCTCGATATTAATTTTGAAAACATTTATGTTAGGATTGGTTTTTCGAAGATCCAGTCAATATGCGCGAGCAGGTCGATCAGGTTCGCGATATCAAGCGTGAAATTAACCAAGTAAAGCGTGCACGTCAAAACGTTGCTCGCGAACGTTATGGTGGAAGAGGTCTTATTAGTTACGGCCGTGGATATGGTTACCCGAGCAGGTACAACGATTTTGGCTACGGTAGGAGCTACGGCGGATATGGTGGCAGGGATAACGGTAAGTGAAGGAATATTGTTATTCTAGGTCGTTATCTGACTTAATTTTGGTTTTGTCCAGGATATGGCGGTTACGGAGGATATGGCCGTGGTTATGGCGGTTACGGAGGATATGGCCGAGGCTATGGTGGTTATGGACGTTACGGTGATTATGGAGGTAAGTTTTTGTACTTTTTCCTATTTCAATTACGTTTGGCTTCTTCTAACAAGCAAGTTAAGGTGGTTACGGAGGGTATGGTCGGGGATATGGAGGCTACGGAGGATATAGTCGAGGTTCTTATGGAGGAGATGGTTACGGAGGTAAGTTGAGAGATAAAGTTCATTTCGATCCTTTGAACTTGAATCTTACTTTTTATCTTTCGTCTCTGAAGGATATGGAAGGTACGGCGGTTATGGAGGATATGGCCGAGGATATGGTGGTTATGGAGGAAACGATGACTATGGATATGGTGGAGGAGGTGGAGGTGGATATGGAAGGTATAATAGAAGGCTTGGATGGGGCGGTGCTTGGTAATCTCAGATCATGAAACAAGACAAATGTTACACTAAACACGCTACACCCAATACTGACTTATTCTACATTAATCAAGAAACGACCTTCTAGTATATGGATAGCCAATAATTTTGAATTTAATCTGCGCTGCCAGATGATTGCAGTCAACTTTGCCTCATCTGGTTTCGCATATCACCTGGTGGAGACCAACGGTAAATTCCCATGTAATCTAGAAATACATTATCGAGACTTCTTTTCAACTGTATCAACCATCACGAGCATTATCTACATAGCATAGTTTTTAAGTTTTTCCCGAATAAGTTGTTGTCAATACTATTGTTATATTAATGAATATCAGTAAACTTTGAAATTTGACAAGCTTGGATAGAAGAATTGAGTTAGTCAGGTATGGAATACTGGAAGAATCTCACCGTTTTATTCTAAAATCTCCTCTCTTCCTGAGCCCAAATAGCTCGGTGGCATTTGAGTTGGAGAATCAAATTTGATCCTCGTTCGACAAGATAACCTTCCTTCAAGGTATTTGCACCCACTTGCGTATTGAGGGAAATAATTTCTAGCGTCAATAAGTCCTTAGTATTTATTGTACTCCTTCGACTAAGTATACGCGCGAGAATATTGAACGGTACCTCGTCCAATAACTCATCAGGTTCATCCCCTGAAACAGGATGATCATGATCTAAATTGTTGTCAGTTACTTCTGGTACATAATTGTACATAATGAGATCTCCAACAGTAAGATGGTTTGGGTAGAAACACGCTCTTGTGCAAGATAAACTTAATGGTATACTTGATTCAATTTTATTAGCCGTTTCAACTTGCAATTGATCAGACCATGAACTTTTGGCTCCTTTGCAAATGTATGTCCTACAGCGAACTTGATACATTGTTCCAGGAATTAGCTGTAGCACCTTTATCAGCGAAGTGCTAGGTCCGGTGAATGCTGTCTTCCATTGCTTCTCACTCTCTATTGACTAAACATAAAACATTTATTTTCGAAATGAAAGTCAATCTTGTGCGTACGTGCGAAGAACACCTCACCTTACAAATGTCAACTTCGACATGGAGTTGCGGTGAGTAGTGAAGTTTTAAAAGAAATTGGTAAGAAGATATCTCGACGACAACGGGAACGTTTGGTGGAGGTGGAGGAACCTGAAAAGAAATTTGGCTCCATGGTGAGGAAGTATATGGCAGGCAAACTCTTAACCGGAACCTAGTATTACCAGGTATCAGTTCCGATAATTTTTTATAGCACTTATTTGTAGATCCATTGAATAGTCTTGTGAATTCTATTTTGTCATTTGTCTGAATTTGACCACAGGGTAAACTCTCAAGAGTATACTTTGTACATAAGGGACTAAAGAAAAGAGTCTTGAATTCTTCCAAAGAAATTAATTGAGTGTTGATACCAGCATTCTCGATATCATCACGATGTGGTCGCACTCCAAGATATTTCAGAATATTTCTTACTTGCGAGACTTGTACAAGTCCACTTTTACCAAATCGATGAAAGGCATCTTTGATAAGGTTCGAATCAGGATCTCCCCTTGGTAGATTGAAGATGTCCCACCTGAATTTGAGATTGTCCTTAAAAATAGAAATAATGGGAGGACGAGGTTTCTCTAGCAGGGTCGACACAATAGTTGAGTTACTTCTACAGCTTTCTATTCCATACAAGTTAATAGCAAATAATCTTAGCCGAAAAAGTTTTCCACTATCAAGCAACGAAATTTCTGCCTTGTTTGAGTGCCCACACCAAACACCTTTCCATATTTTCTGTCCGTCTTTAAACTCTTGCTTCTCAACGGCATATTTTAAGTCTTTCCCAGTTTTACTGCTCGAGCTTTTCCAGTGTATACGTAGTGAATTTGTTGAAGATAATAGAAGTTGTGGTGGTTCAGGTGATCCTGGACAAGTCATGAGGTCAATCTGCCTTGGTACACTACGACCAAACCCATTGTATGCACGTAAACGGAAAGTATACATGGTATTTGGATTCAATCCTCCCACCTCAAATCGAAAACTATTGCCCGGATCGCAACATATTTCCTGAAACTTGCCCTTCTTCGACATTGCCAGCACATAAAGAGCAGTAATAGACCTATCTTCAGCCGCCGGTTCCCAGGACAACGTTACTACCGTTTCTTGAACTTTTCCTACATAAAGTTTTGGCTGGCTAGGCGGTTTACCGCTCTTCAAGGCATTCATCAACAATATCACCTTTCGATTCTATTTATAATAGGTAAAATTTAAAGAAGTATGTTTATCTGATGCACCTAAATGATGAAAATATACTCACAGGCTCTGCTAGGTATTGTAGTTGAATCGACGCGACCTTACTAGATAGATTTTTAGGATTCGCACACCTACTATTGCCAAACTCTAAAGAACCCAATATTTTTCTATATTGATCCATTGTATGATTTTTTAAAATGTTTTTCGATTTGGTTGAAAAATGTGTCGTTTCAGGCATTAGAACGAAATTCCAAACTTCATCGCATTCCGAAGGACTTCGAAATCCTTTACACCATTCACTCCAAAAAGAGCAAAGATCGTTACTGCACCTTATCATTTTTAATATCTGTCCAACTCGAAGCCAGTCTTCATCGTTACAAGGTTTGTCAACAAATTTAAGATTTCTTTTAATGAGAAGCTCATTTTCTTTTGTTGACTTCCATTCAGAATAAGTGATAGCACACGTGTCCTTCATCGCTATTTTATTCATAAGTAATTCTGCATTTTTAAAGCCGTTTCTCTTGAAACTTGTGGCAAGCGTTTGGGAAGAGGAGGGGTTACAGACAAGGAAAAAGTCTAGCACGAGTTGTGTAAATAATTCGCATGTCAATATTATTTGATCTACCGTAGAGAGGGTAATCCCTTTTTTGAAAAATGAGATACATGTACAAAACTTAGTTATATATCCTTTAAGCCATATCAGTTACCAGGAAAATAAAGTGAGAGCAATGATTTGAATTTGTATGAACAATAGGTTTAACGCTGGGGCAACACCTAAAGTTACTCAATAATTGTTGAGTTTCGTAATAATATTGACACTTGATGCGAAAGAAAAAGTTAGGAAAAATATATTATAAGTTCGGGTTCAGCACAAACTACGTACCGCAGTGTTTGGTCTAAAGAGGTCATGCAACAGAGGCCTATCCTATCGACGTTCCAATCAAAGCTAACAATAGGCTGTGTGGACAATATTCTCGAATTCAACAATTCGACTGAGCCCACTTTCCCTATTGGGTTGTTGTCCTGAAAATGTTTTGCAACTCTCTTTGATGGGTAATGGTATCGATATATATTTAAGCCTCCATTGCCGCCACCCGTGACAAATATTTCTCTATTTTGTGGAAGATGCTTGGCTAGCCATACGGTACTTTTATGTGCCCTCTCAGCTAAGAACGCAAAGCCGTCGGTTTGATGCTGGGTTCGTAGATCATACAGGCGAAACTTGCTCTCTAGTGTAGTAATGACCATTTTATTCATTTCAATATCATTGCGGTCAAAATCAATTCCTTATCCCGCCAATACTATTAGCATATGTAAAGATTCTTTGAATTGCGCTTCTTAAGAATTAAGACACTCACCAGTGACACCATTGGCACAATTTTGTTCCCATCGAATGGAACTTGTCCTCAAATCAAACATTTTGACATCACCATTATCATACCCAGCAACTATACATCTCTCCTCGTCGTTATAAGAATTTCCGAACGCAACTGTCCAACAATCACGTGCATTCTGACCTTTTTCAGGCTCCAGCGACATGACCGCTGTCTCAACGCGCGGGTCCCATACACGAACACACCCATCCCTACCCCCAGAAACGACTTCTGAAGCACCATAACCCGGTAAGCCGCCAATTCCATCCACACTATTGACAATCGATTTGTGTGCTTTTACAGAAAAGATTGGTTTAGAGGACGGTCTGTGAAGGTCATAGATATCTAAGTGGCCAGTGTAGTTACCGATGGCAACCTGACGTTGATCAATTCTAGACTGTCCTAGTGTCATGCACTTAATGCCATGCTTGCACTGCTCATCGAGCGTCGCAACGACATCCGCTTTGCCCTTGCCAGATAGTTGATGAATTCGGCATACCCCCGTTCCCTTGGGTGAAATTCCACTCACTAGGAATTTCGCGGAATTTGGGATCCACTTCGAGTCGGTCGGGGTAAAATCGACGGACTGATGAATATGTTCGATGATTTGAGGTGCGGATAAAGTGTCCATGATAACGATAACCCTTTGAGTTATTTGGCACGCCTGAAAAATTGGTTATCTGTATTTACGAAGAATTAGAGATACTGCGATTTTTCAAAAAATCGTATCAAATTTTTATACTTTGAAAAGCTATATCCTTGTAAGAACATTTTTTACATGTATTAATGCATGTAGTTTAATTGGACATTTGATATGCACTTTATCTAAATGATGCAAGGTTAGGCAAATCCTAATTATGTTTCATACAAAAGAAAACCAGACCATACAACTATATTGTGACTTCTTCAACGAAAGTGAACCCTGTCAAATAATTACGAAAGCTAATAGATGTAGCCCTAAATATGAACTTTTAGCTTTTAAAAACAAAAAAGTGAGGGCCACCAAGATAAACAGTTTTGACCGCTCATACAGTTCTTGTCGACGCCCAAGACATGATTAGGATTTAGGATGAATGAATGTATCGACTATCGATTATCGACTATATCGACTATATCGACTATATCGACTATATCGACTATATCGACTATCGACACACGAGACACGAAGTAAACCAGATTTCATAAAAATAGCTAATCACCGTGACGCCGGAGGATACATGTATTTTAAAAAAAAAATCTCTTAATTTCTAGATCTATACGACACGCGCAGCACTACGGCGCGCTTGGATGCGAAAACAAAAATCGCGAAAAGAGCCAGCTCTTTTTCACATTTGTATTATTCATACATTTTATTTTTACTAAGACCTGCTCTTTCAAACTCTCTGTATCAATCATCATGTCGCCAGGAACACGAACTCATCAACCACGACGACTCATCGATTCAACGGCGATGCTATGTACTTTGCTCTGTTTTGCAATCTTTAGTGCCTTTTTTAATTATTTGAATTTACGCCTTGTTGAAGATAAGACATTTCGTGACTCGTCGCTCATACATGGACACCTGAAAAACTTTGTTATGGAGAGCTTAACTGACCCGAATGCGGATGAAGCTCAAGGTGACCATGAACCCGACGACGAAGAAAAAGAAGAAGAAGAGGTACATTCGGTGAAAGGGTTGAACTGTGTGCCGTATGGAGGTCCAAGTGAGGCAGATGTGGAGGAGATGATTTATTGGGAGGATATTCCGAGTGATGCGAAATTTAGAAGTCCGTTTTATGATCCTGGAAAATATCTTACGTTTGAACCTGATCATGGAGGGTGGAATAATATACGTATGGCAATGGAGACGGTGATTGTAATGGCTCACGCGATGGGCAGGACACTTGTACTGCCTCCTGAACAGCGGATGTACTTGCTTGGAGGAAAATTTACCTTTAACGATTTCTTTCACTTAGATTCCGTTGCGTTGGAGCACGATGGCTTGGACATTATAACTACCGAAGAATTTTTGAAGCGCGAAGGGGTAACTGGGAAGTTAGTAAATTTGTCCACGGGAGAGGTAGAGAAGCCACCCGATGATAGGATTCAGTGGGATGGAAAGGATCCTACTGACTTGAAAATGTATCTAAGAAAAGTTGGGTTAGTTCGTGAATGGAGACCAACTGAATGTGTTGCAGCTTTTCCTGCGTCTTCAAGCCAAGATGATATTGATAGATTGAACGAGATGATGAATGAAGTGCTTAAAAATAAACCAACACCTGCGGATTTCAAAGGTAAACCGGTTCCTGTTGATGCACCAGCAATCGATAGACTTAGAGAAAATCTTGCTGACAGAGATGGACTCTGCATATATGACAAGGAAATGCAAGATGCGAAAGTTGTACACGTAATGGTTGATGCTAAAACAAAAACAAGACTTCTTGTTCACTTTTACAGCTTTTTATTTTTTGAGAACTGGAAACATGACTTATGGGCGAAAAGATTCGTCCGAGATCATATCCGTTATCGGGATGATCTATTTTGTGCTGCAGCAACTATTGTGAAGGCTGTTCGTGATCGGGCGAAGGCTAGAGATCCGGAAAAGAATCCACATGGACTTTTCGATGCTTTTCATATAAGAAGAGGCGACTTTCAGTACAAAAAAACTAGAGTTGAGGCAACTGTTATCGACGAGAGGACAAAACACACTTTGGAACCTGGAACAACAGTTTATATTGCATCCGATGAACGTAAGAAGGATTTTTTTAAACCTTTAGCGGATAAATATGACGTAGTCTACCTTGACGGTAAGTGGTTATTCGAAAATTAAAATTTGTCTATACATAGTTTCTCACACAATGTTGTGAAAGATTATCTATCGCTTGTTCCAAATATCCCCTCGAACTTTTACGGAATGCTCGATGCATTAGTTGCTGCAAAATCTAGAATCTTCTGGGGGACATGGTTCAGCACCTTTAGTGGGTAAGTTTAGACACTTCGATTCTGACAGATATAAATTATTGCGCTTGCTAATAATTCCAATATTAAGATACATAAACCGGATCAGGGGCTATTGCAACGAAAAGAATAAAGTGGAAGGCTACGTTGAAGGAACAATGCAGAGCTACTACTTTGCACCCGCTGAGAAAATGAACGAGATGACAGTTTATTGGGTAAGCATTTTTCCGCTGATTTAGTTTTGGCTTTATCTTCTTAATTTTCCTCATATCAAAATTCATCTGCAGCCCTCTCGGAAACCATTTTATATGAGAGAGTTTCCATCATGTTGGAGAGGAATCAATCAAGGGGTAGGGGAGTTATAGGCTATCGAAGGCATTACACTGAAGTACCTAGTGAAATATTTGATCATGAAAGGCGCGAGCGTAATTAGGAAATAGGTGGCTGCAATTGGGTCTACCGCAAGTAATTAACCTGTGTGAGCATTCCAAACGAACATGCCTGTCGAAACAATTACGTTCAAGAACAGCACCACAGCCGATGCTGCATTGTAACGGCAACTGGTTGAGCTTTTCTTTTAGTGTTTGATTAACCAAAGATTGAAAATTTGATGAATGAGCGCAATAATATTTTGAATGGAATTTCATTGACTTCCGTGAAACTGGAATTCCGCACGTAGTACAAGGAATAAGTTGAAACTTTTGGCGTCCTAAGTGAGCTAAACGAGTCCTGAAGAGACCAACTTTACAAACTCTGTGTTCTCTTGAACTTGGAATTGGTGGCTGAAGTCCTGTTTTTGAATCAGTAGTCCACATTGTACCCTTTCCAAAAACTTTGCTTTGATACTTTGTTCGATCGCTAACATCGAACACGTAGACTCCTTGCCCCTCCTCAAAAGTCCACCATCCTATGAGATTATCCCCTATGCAGTCGAGTTTAAGACTTTGGTTCATCCAAGTCTTTATTTCATTTGGAGAACGGGCGTAATTCCAATAACGAACATCATGTAATATACCGTGGATTACATTGCGATCGTTTCCAATCATTTGTAACGGGAGACCACAGTGCTGGTTGACTTTTCCCACCAATACGCTATCAATAAAAATAGATGTTGTCTCGCTAGTGCAAACATAAGCAACATGCACCCATTTATTTCGAGAAACTACAAAGTCGACTTCGTAATCCCCTATTTGCGCAATCGAAAATCCGATACGTCCACCTCTTCCGCATAAATAGAGAGAGAAATTTTCTGAAGACGCAAGGATATCGTAGCCACCAACTTGGTTCGACCGAGGTGCGTCTGTATGGACAGAATCAAATTTCTTCGCCGACTGTCTTTTTCCTTTCGATTTGCGTCTCTGCGTGCCCTTTACATGACCGCGAATTTTTGACTCTTTCATCGAAAAATCTTGAACGAGTGCTGATACGAAAGATTGTACGTCCGACCCATTTCTCAATGACTTCAGATCAGCCTGCAATTTTTGGCATTCATTATTTTCTAAAAATCTTGGTATGAATTTCTTTTCTTCAAAGATTATCCATAATTCATCAAGATTTCCTGAGTGGGAAATTTGCTGGAGCAAGCGATGTGTCTCGTAAAGAAGAACATGATATAACAGCATAGCTTTAAGCAGTCTCTCTAAAGTTTGTTTTCTTTCCTCATTTAAGCATATAATCTTGTCTGCGACCAACGTTTGTTTCTCAAGCAGTTCGTCTGATCTATCACGGGAAAGTTTTTTCGCAAGCTCTTCCATCTTCTTTTTCATACTGATCAAATTATTTTCAACATTCAAAAGATCACTTTCGTGTCTTTGCACAAAAATTAGATTGTTAAGGACTTTCTCAAATAGTAGGTAAGCCGCGTCAACTTCGTTTGATCTCAATACCCAAAATTCGGCAGTCCAACTTCCTTTATCGTGATCATTAACTCCAATATCAACATACCCACATTTCCCCGTGAATTGGAGGGCGCTTCGCGGCCCAACTATTCCGTCAACGCACTCATGTTTCCATCGATCACGCAGTCTTACTATATGAGAGCATCCATGTTCCACAAATTTGCATGGAACCTTACGATTAGAGCACTCATGCTTGTGCTTCAATTTGGAGGTCATTGGTACTTCTTCACCACAATCGGGGCAATTAAAAGACATTGTAAGCTTTGAACGAGCAGATGAAGCTAACTTGTCTCGGAAAGGATCATCTGGAAGAAGGGATGTCTCTTCTTTCACAAGGTTTTCTTGTTCCCAAAGATCATTGACTTTCATACATTCGTTTTCCGCTTTCATGCGCATCCTTTCGTGATAGCTTAAGGCAAGCTTATTTCTGTACTCAGCACTAGACTTTTGAATACTGCTTACTGGGACTTGAACACACTTTTCTTCGATCTTACGATTTTCTTTCATGTAAAGAAGTCCATTTCTTCTTTTAATATATTCACAATCGTTTTTTTGATGAAAATCAAGATGTGAAAGCTGAATCAATTTTCCGCAACCCACATAAGGGCATGTGACTAAACGTTCTTGGCAATCGAAACTTAAATGACGCTTAAGATCTTTTAAAGGCACAGTTGCTCCACACATTTGCGGGCATAACGCGACGTCGCATTCTTCTATAAAGAAAACAGGTTGAGAGAAAGAGTTGGTCTTAGAAGATGTTGTCGGATCATTTCCGACGTCACCGAAATCTTCCGCTGTCGCCAACTTATCCAGCTTTGTACAACCAATCACGTTTACGGTGCCACTATTGTTTAAAGAATTATTTAAACGAATGCAGTAGGGCCATTGTCGATCTTTTTTCAACATGTTTCGTCATCATATTCGAGCGCTTGAATTGTTCGATTATACTCATTCGTAGTTTGTAAGATTTGCAATGTTTAGATGTATAATAAAATAACCAACGCAAAATATTTGCTACAACATGCTTATATTTGGAATGATTTTGATTTGCGTAAGAAATAATTATGTTAACCCGAGATCATAAAATACGTGGGTTTTTGTTTTCTTCACGTCACGATTCATCGTGAAGAAAATGACCTGCCAATATCGGAAATATCACCACTTCCCATATGATCACCAATCTACAGATCAGCAGTGCTTTAATTAGTTACTTTCAAGAACTTAGATAAGCGAAAGTCCCAACAAACAAACAAATTATGAATTACTTTAAGCTGTGCAAAAAGGAGGAATAAACAAATCGAATAACAGCGTATATGCCGGTAAAAACACGAGTCACTTAGAAACAAACTTTGAAGGAACAAACAATTTCAATGTCAGACTACTTATGACCACGCTTATACTGCTAAGCGCCATTGCTATGCTCGCCAAAGTTGGTTCGAGTTTCCAATTCAGTAGAGGATAGAATATACCAGCCGCAATGGGAATACCACAGGTATTGTAGAGGAGGGCCCATACGTAATTCAACTTTATTCGACTAAAGATTAGACGAGTCAATTCCAAGCAGACCAAAACAGTCCAAACGCTGTGTGTCTGGTTTATGATAACCATATCAGCGGCTTCAGCAGCTATTTCGACTTTGTGGTTAGCATCCCCACTTATTGCAATACCAACATCCGACTGAACCAAGGCCGGTGAGTCATTTATTCCATCACCAACCATAGCGACCACTTCACCTTCGCGTTGCAAGGATTTGATTACATCGACCTTGTCAACAGGTAGCGCCTCGCTGACAACATTTTCAAAATCGATACCAACTTTAGTTGCGACACTTTCTGCAGTTCGTCTATTGTCACCTGTAACCATCCACACATTGATATTCATTTCCTTCAACTTCGACACTGTTGCTCGAGAATCATCTCGAATGACATCTGATATTCCAAGAACCCCACATATTTCACAGTCAATAATACAAATTACCGCTGTCATGCCCTGAGCTTCAAAATCTGACAATATTTTTTCTGTTTCATTGGATAAGGACACTCCAAGCCCTTCCCCAAACGATCGATTGCCGATCCCAACAAGATGATCACCAACTTGACAACTAGCACCTTTACCCGTAATGGCGTTGAATGAATCTGGCTGAGCGAGTGGATTTGACTTTAAATAAGTTGGTATAGAATCTTCGACGAAGCGAACTATTGCTTCAGCAAGAGGATGTTCGCTATTTCTCTCCAAGACCGCAAGATTCCATAGCAAAACATCATCATCCATGTCACAAAGTGCGCTAGTTTCATCTTTAGTTTGTTGAGATAGCTTTGAGCGAATTCGCCTAAAATTCTGTACGCGAGGGCGACCAATTGAGAGTGTCCCTGTTTTATCGAATACTACACACGATACTTTACTGGCGGCCTCTAACGTTTCTCCCCCCTTGATCAATATTCCATTGAGTGCGCCAACCCCTGTCCCTACCATTATGGCTGTCGGTGTTGCCAATCCAAGTGCGCACTAAAATAAGGAACAAAATAAAAGAGAGATGACAAAGATTTCAAGGTGTTTTGAATATCGATAAACTCACTGGGCAACTGATCACCAAACAAGATATACTAAAGAGGAGAGCAAGTGTTATATTACTGTTTCCATCCAACAAGTCTTCCGGGAAATCAGTCAAATAAAGTACCAACATCCAAACAACAAATGTCAAGATAGAAATAAACACAACGATTGGAACAAAAATTGAAGACACGCGATCAGCAAAATCTTGAATCGGTGCAGAGCTCATTTGAGCTCTTTGGATCATAGTAATTATTTGCGCCAACGCTGTTTTACTACCAACAGAGGTAACTTGTGCAAATCCAACCCCATCTACGCAAATTGTTCCGCCCAACAAAACTGACCTTTTGGCGCGTACTCCTGCATTATTTTCTATTAAAACATTAGGCTGACATGCGATCCTAACAGCTGGTGTACTTTCGCCTGTCATTGCCGCTTCGTTAACTTCCAATGTCCCATGAATGAGAATTGCATCTGTTGGTATGCTTGCCCCTCGAATTATTTTGATAATATCACCAACAGAAACTTCTTTGATTGGTACAATCCTCTCGGTATACGTCTGTATGGATGGGTCGAAGATGGAATCAGGTTCGTCAGAAATTGAGTCGACGGATAACGGATCTTCGTTTATTCTATGTTCTGGAATAACCAGAACTGCAGTTTTACTCTGCAAGTTCATAAGTTTCATTAAGGCACCATTTGTTCTCCTCACAGCTAATGCTTGTAACCAGTGACCTAGGAAGACAAAACTGATGAGAACGGCACTCGTCTCGAAAAAATGAGCTCCATGATTCTGTCCACTTTTACTTCCGTGATCATTACTATTGTGTGAAGAGCCGTCACTATCATGATCGAACATTCCAAGCATTATTAGAAGTACTGCATAAACGTAAGCCGCAGTTGTCCCTATTGCTATCAAAACATCCATGCCTAAAGAACGATTGCGTATTCCAACATATGCCCCACGGTAAAATACGTGACCACAATAAAACTGAACGAATGTCGCAAGTACCCACATGACAGTACTTTCCAAGCTCAGACCTGTCCTTAGTTCATACTCTTCAAGTCCAAAGTATGGATATACCATACTTAAGAACATAATGGGTAATGAGCCGATCAAAGATATCAAAAACTGCTTACGTTTTTCAACCACCATAGCCTGATGACGAGCTTCTTCCTTCTTCATATTATGCACTTCCTCATCTTCAGTCTCTCTATCGGCCAAAGTTAAGATTTCGCTGCCATCATCGTCGTCAGCGTCATTTTCTTCCACATGCTCCCCATTCAAATTCGTCGCAGTAGATTCATCAGCAACACTCAAAACAACTCCCTCACAACCATATCCCATACACTCCACGGCATCAACAATACTTTCCAGCGTAATCCCATCTGCCCTTGCCTCCTCAGGATGCCCTACAGCCACCACCCCTACCCCATCCAACGCATTAATATTACATTCCTGGACATACTTTCCCTCCTTGTCCAACAATCGAATAGCTTTCTGAACAGCAGACGAGCACATGGTACAAGTCATCCCATCAATATTCAATTGAATTTCCATCACCCCATCATCGCCTCCCTTCTTCGACTTGAGCCTGAACGGATCATTCACAATATCACCTGCCTCTTTTTCCAAATAATTACTGGATTTTGGCCCCTTCGAGACACAGCGGCAGAATTCTGCACATCTGCAATTGCTAGCGCACGGACAACGAGGACGTCTGCATCCCGTGCACGTATCGTCGTCGTCATGTAGTTGTAACGATAGTACTTGTTCCAAATCGATTTCCGTGGTCTTTCGAGGCATTCTAAAGGGGTGTTTGGAATGTTTGGTGTGTCGTTCGTAAGAGTAATTCGCTCTCTCGTTCTCTCCTTCTCGTTCACGTTCTCTCTAGAGAGAATCTACTTGCAGATGGAGATGGAATGCGTGGTCTGTGCTCTATGCTGTGCTGTTTTTGTGTGATTGGGAATTGGGAATTGGGAGGTACCGGTACCGGTAGTAGAGATTGTAGAAAAATACGAATCATCCAAAAATTCTAAGAAAATCACCCCTTTTTTGTAAATTCCTATAAATCACCATATTTAGCTAATGACATTTTCTTGCATATTCTACTTATGGAACTCACAATAAGTAATTTTCAACATCGCTCTATTTCGATTGCCAGCCACTTAACAACAACTAATCGCGCCTGGTTTTGCGCAATTCTGCGCAAAATATGGTTTTTTCAAGGCTCTGTATCGTATCTCATGATAGACTAACACTTATTTGACACTTCCCCACCAAAGACAAAAATAAAAACTTTATTTAAGGCAACTACATTTAAACAACGAAGTTAGTTTATCACCCCAAAAGAAGTTAATAAAATAAAAGCATACAGTTTAAAAAAAAATCATTCCCTACTCGGCCTAAATTTCCCATAAAAACTTACGTAGAACTCTATTTTGATTATTCTAGAATACCTCAACTTCTCCTTAATTATATTCATTATAAATTTACATAGACATTAAAAACACAATGATAAGGAGGTTAGGGTATTTGGAAATGTCAAAATCGGGTGAATATTGGTGATTTAGGTCCATTCACCTAATGTGGGTCCAAATGTGAGTCCAAATGTGGGTCCAGGGTTAAGATAAATCTGTGATGCCATGACCTGCACGGAAGAAATCTACGAGCTTTACAAAAAATGAGAAAAATTCCAATTTTATGTTATCATTGTCAATCAGGACCTCTCTTAAAGCTGAGGGTGCGAGACAGATACAACATCCACTTCCATAAGTCTTATTCGAATTAACGTCCATCAGTCTTCCCAACGTAAACATATTTAAAAAGTTATGTACATACATGGAGAAATTGGAAATCTATCACCAGAACGGTCATAATCTAGAATCAACTTCTCTTTTATCTAGTCATGTGATTTAACATTCATCCACTTTAAAACGTTTGTTTTCACTCGGCAAAAGTTCATTACCACCTCTCTTAGTCAACTCCGTTTTCCCGTTTGCACCATCTTCTACCTTTTTGATGTATCTCTTCGCCTTACTTTTTTCACGAAATGCCTGGCTGGTCTTCTCTGTAGCCATATCATCTCCAATATCGTACCACATCCCAGTCTGTACATCCTGTTTTAAAAATCTCCCAGCTGGTAAGGAGCCACGAACGACAGCAACCACCGCCTGACTTAAAAGGGTCTTCTCGTGCTTTTTACGAGTAATGTACTTTTCCTGAAGCTGTTTGACGAGGGCTCGAAACTTTTTATTTCCAACATGTTGATTTGTCAATCCACCACGACCACATAAAACATCGTTTTCGTTGATATCTGACGTATTGATCAAATATATATTGTGAGCAGCAGGAGGCGGCGGAGGGGGGATATGAGCACGATACTGATCATGGTAATAAGCACCTGAATAAGGGTATCCAGTAGTAGGAGGGGGTTGGCCATAATAATGACTTGAATGACTCGGTGGCATATGTTGGGAAGAATGCGATGGTGGTTGTGATGCCGTAGGGTGCTGGACGGGTGCTGCTGGTGCCGGAACAGAAGGAGCGGGGGCATTTTGAATTGCGGGTGCTGGGGCAGCGGCAGCCTCTGGTGCTGGGGCAGGAAGCTGTGTAGGCGCAACCGTCGAAGGAGCAGGAGTTCCCGCAACTGGATTAGTGTTATATGCAGGCTGTATAGGTGCTCCTGGCGGCGGGTGATATGGAGGAACGCCCGCCGGATTGTACTGTTGATGATGAGGAGGCACATACGCCGGAGGAACTGCTGGCGGATACGCCGCAACTGGTCCCTGAGGGGGATAATGAGGCTGAATACGAGCTCCATGACTGGGTTGAGGTCTTGCCGCTGGAGCTCCAGGATATGGTGTCCCGTAAGCAGGATAATGTGAGCCCACACCATAAGTGGTCGCGGCCGGATTATACACAGCTTGAGGAATGGGACCTCTGTTGATCGGATCAACCGTTATCTCCCCTGAAGGCAGAGGCTGCATTCGCTGATGACGATAAGCCAACGCCGATACAGCGGCATGAGCTGCTTGCTCACGATCTCTTTGTTGTGCCTTGTAATTTTGCCATGACTTCGTAGCCGCATGATGACTAGGTCCTGAATTCAAAAGTGTACCAGCAGCAGCCGTATCCGTCGTTTTGCCATAAATATGAGCCACGGCATTCCTTAAAAGAATCGCATCTCCCGATTGAGGGGGAGGGGGTTCCTGTATATTTTCATCGTCGCTATTCTTTCCGTCCCTACTTTCTTCAAAGTTTGTCGAGACCGGTGCACTTGTGTCGGTCCCGTCCGTCACGTTGCCTTTTCCCTTGGAGTCGGCTGCCAGGTTGCTTAGCATGCGGAGCGCTGTGTTTTCTTCTCCTGCAGCCTTGGCTGCATCACCGCTTGTGCCAGTTGCTGTGCCATTTTGTGACAAAGCAGAGGTGGTCGATGGTCCCATGGCGATGGTATGCTCAATTGGAATGGATAGAGTTTGAGTTTTGCTGTCCTGAGAACAATGCGCGTGTATGATTCGTAGCTATCAGGTTTGGCACAGAGCTATCGTGGTGGGTCTCCAATGTTTTGATAAGTATACCTAGAACAAAGTTTTTCGTTAGCTCAACGCGTTTCAAAACTCTAGAGATTCGTTCGGAAATGACTCGATTAAATTTCTTATTCGATATTTATTTTCTTATCGAGAAAAACGTTTAATCAAAGCCAATCATGTTTATAGACACGGGGATGATTTTTAATCTTGCGGTTTCATTACTGTGCTTTATCTCTAATTATAGGATTTGACACACTTAATTATGTTCGAAGTAAACGGAAATGACGCTGTCCATTATTGCCAAACTAAATTTCAAATGTCAACAATCAATAATATAATATCTTGACAATGTTCTATATTTTCTTGCTAGTGCAATTTATAATTATCGGCTAATAAATTTTTATTAATACATTGCCGAGTAAACCAGCTTGCTAAAGCAGATTTCATGTTGAAGGGAAATTGGAAATCAATCAGTAAACATTTTGAAAGGGAATTGGCCATCTACTGGCAACCGAATGAAGAAACGTCGCTGAAAGATAGATTTATCCTCTTCCTAACGTTTGACGTCAACCATTTTTAATTTGTTCGTGTTCCAACAGCAGGTAGATGTTAACAATTAAAGTACATGTATAGTGTTGAATTTTTTTTGCTAGAGTAGATCTTAACAATTAAAGTATACAGCTGAAAAATTATTGCTTTGAAAACGAGTTCCTTCTATCATGCATAAAGTATGTAATACTTTGATTTAGCCAATAATCAAGTGCCAAATTTGTCTCTACGTAATCACTAAGCACTTTAATCAGTTGTATAGTCTGAGTCTGAATTAACTATTAGCGTAAGAGATTGAGAGTCCAATAACGGGAAATAAGAATAGTAGGGGTGAGACTAACTGTATACACAGGTTCCTATTCAAATATCTCCCATGCTCAAAATCATGAAAAGATCAGATACTAAAAGTAACACGAATGCATTAAAAAAATTCAACTATCATCTCAATTCAATTCCATGCCTCGACTCGAAATTTTCCTTGCCTATTTAATGATTTTAGAAGTTTTTTCGCTGCCTTCTCTCCGCCAGATATATTGTTTGAAAGAACTTCAAGAATAACGTCAACAACAGCACGTGCCATTCTTGCTCCGCCGGCAATGTAAATAGCTCCACCTTGCTTCAAAACATGATTGCTTATAAATAAAGTGTTTTCTGGCAAAGAAAGTATATTCTGTACATATGTCTTATACTGTTGTTCTTGACTGAAAACTGGCGTCACAGAAACTTCTGACGATGACTGAAATGATAACCATTCGCTTCCGTAAAGATAGTCTGCTTCTATCTTTCTGTGACCAAGAAACAAAATCTGATCAGGTTTCTTTACTAAATCAATTTTATTCTTTTCAACAGTACATCTTCGATGCTCTCTTTCTCTAAATATCGACCTCAAAGGTGCGACTCCTGTACCTGCTCCTACATACAAACAAGGAACACGAAAAGAAGAAGTTAAGGGACAAAGTTCAAAAGATACGTCTAGAAACGAACCGGGTTTAATCCACATGATGAGCCTCGACGTGTTCTCCTTTTTAAAATTGGCGAGAAAGTTTGAGCATAACCCTTCAACTTTCCTTCCGAATGGCGTTTTCTGATTAACCACGCCAACACACAACTCGATCGAAAATATATTTTCTCTATATCGATCGGAGGGAGAGCTGGCGATTGAAAAATGGCGAGGGTATACAGGTGGTAACATACTTAAGAGAATCTCGAATGTCAGGCGATTTTCTCTTCCCTCTCCACTACGCAATGCGTCAAAATCAAACAAGACATCGGCGTAATTTCTTTTTTCTCGTAAAATATAATCAGCATAAAGCGTTGCACCGCTCGGTTCACTAAGCTCAAATAACTTGCTTGCTTGCGCTGCTCCATCGCTATGATTTCTGTCGATTAATGAACTTAAAGCTCGTAAAAATTCGCGATCTGGACGACCATTAATATCAGCGGATCTTTTTAGAAAAGTTCTGAGTGTACAACGTTCTGGCCATCTGGGATAATCCTTTTGAACTCGGTTAATTTTAATACTTTCGTCAGCTCGACAGCTAAGTTCTTGAGGAAGATATTGAATAAATCTATTAACTGATTGATCATCGTTTTGTGGCATAATCACAGCAACATCTCCCGCATCATATGGCTTGTCATTTGTACGTTTATTTGAAACATTATCATTTACGTGTCTGCCGTTGGTTGACCTCGCCCCATTAACATTACTAGGAAGTCGAACAGATATTGTTATCTGTCGCACATCTTGTATCCATTTTGCGTCTGTCATCCTTACATTATCAACAACATTTCCATAAAGCGGATTTTTATTATCGTCGCGTTCAACGAAAGAATCATTACGAACACAATTTAAACCAGAGTAACGATAGGCATTTTTTGGTGCCATACTCTGATAAAACGGTAAGAAGTAGTCCATATCATCATAATTATCAGCTGCAACTTCATTTGCGGAGGACGATTCATTGTTACTATTACTCTCATAAATGACCTCATAAGCTGGACGGGGTACGCATACATGGTGAGCCGATGAAAGTGTAGTTTGCCAACTCTCCAAGAATGCGTGCAAACCTCCTCCTTCAAGATTCTTCATCTTCGTCACGACTTTCGGCACAAGCTCACCACTTATCCAGTCATCCAAATCTGCAAACACACCCCCATTCGATGTATTATCATCCCCATATCCCATACTACACCCCATACCAGCTCCCAACTGTATCAATCGAGCACCCAACTTACGACCAGCTGCACAAAACGCATCCGGACCGTACGCTCTATCCCCAAGAGCAAACAAGGCAAAATTCGAACCACGCAACAAATCACTCGATAAATTTCGTTTCAGCAGGGCATTCCACGTCGATTGAATGCAAGAATCACAGTGTTCTCCATCCCCTGTTGTACTCACGAACATTATAGTGAAGTGCTGCTGCTGCTGCTGCTGTGTGTGACATGCATC